>TARA_R110001592_G_C13189769_1_pt1 | contig 14272 bp, 27 predicted proteins | sample TARA_R110001592 | Tara Oceans TARA_R110001592 (sample SAMEA4398387) | marine metagenome | biome: Polar Biome; feature: [SRF] surface water layer (ENVO:00010504); material: water (ENVO:00002006), including particulate matter (ENVO:01000060) such as... | depth 5 m
CTATACCCCATACGCTATCGCTTTACGGTGCATAGCTAAACCGTTAGGCGTAATTGTAACGCTCACAAAACAGCTTATAAGCATTATCAATGTTGCCGTTATCTTCACCAATTTTTTCAGAAAGTTCATCGTCTAATTCCACAACTTGCCAAAAATCTAATTCACAGCAATCTCTTTCAATTTCTCTATCAAAGTTTGGTATGTCTTCTTCTGTCTCTTGGTCAGTATCTAAATATTTTTGGCAAGTTGCTACCTCAGAGTAAACAGCACCATAATCGCTATCACCAACTTCTTCGTGTTGAAAAAATTGACAATTAGAACAACTACGCCTAACAACAGGTATAGTGCATTGCTCGGTTTCGTTCTGTTTGCTATCTGTATTCATAATTCAAAATTTTAATGTTATTAATTAATTCAGTGCTATAAGGTCGCAACGACACCATACCATATACGTTAGCCGTAATTAATAATCGAAACCCAAAGCACCCGCAGCAATTAAACCAACATCGCCTAAATCAGGCGTTCTTCCATGTTGCTGTTCAAACTTACTGGGTATCTCATTTCCTTCTGCATCCCAATCCTCATAGCATTCTGATACCTTATCAGTTAACGCATCCCATTTAGCGGCTTTATCAGCCATTGTCTCAATTTGTTCTTTAGTGTAATCCATTTTCAATTGTATATTAAATTAATTTTTAGTTTTTAAAAAAAACGGCTAACATTACCTATGCGCCACTACGCGGACGCATAGCCGTTCTCCGTTAGTCAAAATATTACCATTCAACCTTATATACTTCACCGTATTTAATCTTCTTCATTTCGTCTGGCATTGGATTTAGCTCTAGTGATCTTTTACCAAAAGGAGATTTAAAATAGAGTTTGTTTTTTCTTCTCATGTATAGCTGCCATCCAGTCTCTTTATTTTCTGGTACTTCCATTTGAGACGGCACTAAGTCCGCTATTTTTTTACCACCAATAAATAAACTGTGACTAACATCAGCTAAAACTTCATTGCCTTTTTCTTCTTGGGGTTTATTATCTTTCATCTAATCAGTTATTTATTAAATTAATTTTCAGTTGTAAAGAATTACTTTACAACTCAACCTCTTTACACATGATCTTAATAAGCTTTACTTTTCTCTTCCTCTAACCAGTTTTCTATATCAGCATGGGTTACTTTATCCTGGTTAATTTCACTAACCCGGCTTTTACGCCTTTCAGATAGTAAGTATTTACCAAAACTTACTAGATCTTTTTTATTAAAATATGTTACCATCTTCTTTAGTTTTCATGGTATCGCCTACTCTATGAAGAATTTTCGGCCTCCTTCTATTCGTTATCCCAGTCTTAAACAAAAAGCGCCATCTGCTGCACCTTATTTAAATTTTGCTTAATTGGTTTAGGTAAAAAAATATCTACCACAGTTAAGGAATCAAAACCTATAGCTTTTAAGCCAGGGCGCTTATCTTCGTATTTCACAAAATGACTTAAGCGCACCTGCTTACACTTAGGTGCTTTAATAGCTTGAGCGCAGAGGGCCAGCACTTCACTATTTTTAATATTTAAAAAACTAACATTTACAGTGTTCTTACCCATTACACTAAGTATTAAGATTTTCTTTTTAATCTTCTAGCTCTGGTATTTCGATAGCTGTTATAGTCGCTATACCTATCTGCACCAAAAGCTTTACTATAAATATCATTTAAGAGGTTAAAGCACTCTACATAACTTTTACCAGTAGCCATAGATAAGGCGGTAAATTCTGCATCAAAGCCAGAGGCTTTTACCAGCTTTGCCGGGCCAGGTAGTTTAGGGTTTACATCATCCATTTATTTAATCAATTAGTATTATACTTAAATCACTAAAATCTTCTTCCTCTTCTTTATACAGATCATCTATATACTGCGCATAAGCCATTACTGCAGCTACCGCCCCATCTATCTTATCTGGGCTATCATTGCTTTTTTTCTTAAGCTTAATATTCTCATTAGGATCAGTATACACTACCACATTATCTACCATCCAGCCGGTAACTGGGTTACCTTCATGCTGAACTTTACCACTCATAATGTCAGCTTCTAGTAATTTAGTAGGCTCTGATAAAGTGCGGTAGCCCTGGCTAATTACCTCTGCCGTATGGCCTGCTTTTATAATTCTTTGTACTGTACCATGTGTAGCTATGTATGGATCATAGGCAGTACTTATTACCTGGTACTTATCCAGTATAGTTACTATATCACCGCCTAAAGTTTCTGGATCTACTACATTACCAGGTACCAGCTGTAACCACTTTTCCTGTACCCATATATCATAGCCAATATTATTACGCTGTACGCGGCTATCTACCATATCTTTAGGGCACCAGTAGTAATGCTTAAAGTAGCGCCAGCCCTCAGCCTCATTTATAAACAACAGGCTTAAGGCATTAAAATCTTTTTTGCTGGCAAGGTCTAAACCGCCATAGCATTTAACATCTGGGCTTATTAACTCTGCATCACTGCGCTTAACAGCTATGCTTTCCCAGTTTTCACTGCTTAACCATTTCTCTTCTGCACCAGTCCAGATATTAAACTCATACCTTTTAATACTATTTTCTAAGCGGGGCTGGTTACGGGCCTTTAATACTCTAGCCTCTAAATACTCTCTGCTTTTTCCTGTACCTAAATTAGGGTTAGCCTTTAGCCAGTTTTTAGGCTCACGCCAGTCATCAGTATCATCTAAACTAAAGATTAAACCAAACCAGCTAGGATCTATTTTCTTACCAGAGTTTACTAGTTTAGTATAACTGTGATGCTCATAACATATACTCTGCCTATTAGTGCCAGCGGTGGTAATACTCCACACCATAGGCTGCCGCCTAGCACTTACTGAGGCCTCTAGTAAATCTATCATTTCACTACTCTTATGCCTGTGCAGCTCATCAATTACTGCACAATGCACATTAATACCATCACTGGTATCATGCTCTGCAGATAGAGGCTTTATAAAGCTTTCTGTGGCTGAGCTGAAAATACTATTACTCTGGATAGTTAGCGCCTTATTTAGATCACTGTTATTTTTTACAAAGTTCCGGGCATCGTTCCAGGTAATTTTAGCCTGCTCTCTTTTAGTGGCAGCAGTGTAAACATCTGCTGCATGCTCATTATCAAAGAAAGCCATATATAAACAGATCCCAGCTAAGAAGGTGCTTTTACCATTTTTCTTAGGTACTTCTATATAAACCTGCCTCACTTTGCGGCTACCATTGGCTGTACTTTTGCGCCAGCCAAAGCAGTACCACACTATAAACTGCTGCCAGGGCTCTAAGGTAAAGGGCCGCCCGGCATACTCTCCTTTATAGTGCTTAATAGCGGTAAAGAATTGGATAACATGCAAAGGGTAGGCGGGGTTAAATACATAATCACTCTTACCTTTTGCGGCCTCTTCTAGTTCCTTTACATGCCGGGCACAGGCATCTTTAACCACCTGGCAGACCAGTACTTTACCGCTTAGCACATCTTCTATATATTGCTGAGCGGGGTGCAGGTCTATATTTTGTTTTCTAGCTGGCACCCACTACTTTTAAATTAGGGTTACTATCTGGGTGCGCCTGGTTAAGTCCACTAAATAAATCTAGCTGCCCGCTATTATCCTCAAAGAAACCAGTTAAGCTGTGGCGGTCTTTAAAGCTCATACCAAAGAGTTTACTAATCTTTAATATTCTATCCTCTGCATCTGCTCTTAACTTATACTCTGTGGTAATGTTAGTGGCCCCGGTTTTATAGGTTTGCACAAAACCAGTACCCATATCCTCAGTATTTTTAATGTTAATCTGCTCAGAGGCCCAGCTATACTGCGCCCAGGCATTAGCCAATAATACCAGGTTAGGTATATCTAACAGCGCCAGCTTTTTAGTTTCTATAAGCATGGTGCCTATTAACTTATACCACCTTTTACCCTCTTTATCTAAGCGGTACTGGCGGGCAGGGTTAGGCAGATCTTGCAAATACTCTAGCGCATCTATACCAGGCGCTCTATCTGCCCGGCTAGTACCTCCTAAATTTTTCTCACTTTCAGTTTTCATTTTATCAATCTTAGTTAATTATCTTAACTATCCTGGGTATTATTTGCGCTTGCGCTTCTTTCTCTTCTTTCTGTTTTTAGCACAGGTTTGCCGGTGCTTTACCTCATTAAATATAGGCTCCTTTGGATCTATAAAAATTTCTGGTAATACTGGCGCTCGTTTAATTATAAAGGTCTTAGGTTCATTAAGTCTATTAAGATCATTATTTATAATTTCTGTAGCAGTAAGCTCATTTTTTAACTTAGTTAAATAGCTTAAAGAGTACCGACCTGCAGAGGGCTCGCCTATAGTGATTACATCTTTAGTTACCATTAGAAAAACTCCCAAGTAATGTAAGTGCTTGACTTGTGTTTAAAATAAAATCTTCACCAGTCAAGGCAAAATAAAGGTTTTGTAGTTGGTGGACGTGTTGTGGAGATTTTAAAGGCATACTAACTGGTTCATCCCAAGCATCCCCAACATTTACAATATTGAACTCCCATAAATCCATTATTACATGATACTCTAATTCTAAATAACCTAAATTAAAGTCTATGCTAAAATTACCTTTTGATTTCTCAAACCCTAACCTAATTAACCACTCTTCAGTTAAGGGGATCGGTATAACCTCGTTAATATTGTACCCATTAATTGAATCTAAAGGTGCATCTAAATCATAGCAGTTATTATTAGTTATAAACTCAACTTTTAAGGGTTTACCAAAATGCTTAGTGCCTTTTACTGTGGTAACTAGGTTACCTATTCTTAATTCTTCTACCTCCATTTTTACTATAAATTAAACTTTGTATTAATTTTAATTAATGATCCATAACCTTAAGCTTACCGGCATCTATCAGCTCTGGTAAACTACCACCCGCTAACTGCCCAGAGGCAACCAGCTTAGCAGCATCTAGGGTAAGCTTAGCATTAGATACTATTTGCTTACTCACATCATTAATACTTTTAGCTCTGGTAATCTCTTCTTTAAGATCATCACCCTTAAGCTCTTCACAGCTTAACCTTTCTAAGGAGGCAAAGAGGTGGTTATTTAAATCTGTTAATTTGTTATTTGCCATGTTCTAGCTTTTTTAATTGTTTCTCTAGTTTATTTATCAGCGCCAGGGTAGGCACTATTTCTTTTGGGTAATTGTGTAAAGAGTTTCTTAGCATGTTTTCACTTTTAGAAATCAGCATTAAATTCTCTATGCTCACATTAAGGCTGTTACCATCTTTAAAAGTTACTAACTGGCCCTCTGGTATTTCACCATAATACTGCCGCCATAGGTAGCGGTGGTATAGATCCCAGTTATTTTTATTTAGCCTAATGTATTTGTAGTAAATCTTATTTGAATTTTTTCGGGTTAAAATATGCCCATTACCTACTGGGCTTAAGTTGTGCGGCTTTATGCCTTTTTTAAACCTGGTTTTTTTAGATCTTTCTATAGTTTCGGGGCTCATAAATTCGGCCTGCTTTTTACCCTTAGTGAAAGGCACATTACCTTTTTTAAATCTACCAGCTGCTCTATTTTTAGCTATTACCTCTGCAGGCATATCTAAGCCCCACTTTTTTAGCCGCCTCATAATTACTCCATAAGTGGTACCTAACTCTGCAGCAAGTTGCTTAACTGGTTTTTTTAGGTAATGAGATTTTATATAATTCTCCTGCTCTGGGGTTAGTCGTTTAAAATATCCTTTAGGCATTTCTACAATTATTTTTAATTAGTACCAGTAGCCTTTAGCTCTGAGCGCTCGAAAATATGCCAGGCCAAAAATTTAAAACTAGGGTAGACTGTAGACCGGTAAACCCAACCTGCTAAACCTTCTATTTTTGTATCAGTCGGTACTAATTTTAACTCTAGCTTTTTAGCACTGTTACTTAAATCATAAAGCACATAAAGCACTAAACTATTTTCTTTTGCTTCTGCATTTAGTAGGCGCTCAGCTCCCGGTAAATTAATCTCAGTTTCTACTAGATCAAATTTTAACTTTTTAATTTTTTTATAGCTCATTAATCAAGGTTTTACCCCCCCCTCTTATTTATTTTGACATTGTAACAGCAAGATTAATCAAGCGGTGTACAAGGCTTTTCTTTATAAATTTTTACACCCCTATAGGGGTAGTTTTAGCGATAGAGTAGGGCGGTGGTTAATAATTATTTACACAATATAATGCACAAAAATTAATATTATTACTTACAGGCCTGCCAGCGCTCTCTACCACTCTTTCTATTATGGTGACTATTACATAAAGGCTGCAGGTTATCTGTATCATAAGGATCACCACCCTCTTTAACTTGTACCACATGATCCACCACATTAGCCGCCACTATTAAACCCTGAGCCTCACAGTGTTTACACAGTGGGTTAGCTTCTATAAAAGCTTTCCTAAACTTGCGCCAGGCTCTACTGTTATAAAGCTTGCTATGGTCTATTAATCTACCTTCCTGGGCTTTCTTCTTTGGAGGCTCATAACTACGCCTCCTAGACTCTGGTAACTTCATAATTAAAACTTAGGAGGGTTTAACTGCAGCTCTTTTAAATCACAAAATCTTACTTTGTTATCATCAAAACCTACTTCTACTGTACCCACGCCTCCGTTTCTATGTTTAGCTATTATTACCTCACATAAGCCATCATCATTACCTAAGCCGTAATAATCCGGGCGGTAAAGAAAATACACTACATCTGCATCCTGCTCTATACTACCGCTCTCTCTTAGGTCTGATAATCTAGGCCTCATAGCACCGCCTCTAGTTTCCACAGCTCTACTTAACTGGCTTAATGCTATCACAGGTACATTAAGCTCTAAGCTTAACTTTTTAAGCTCTCTGCTCACTTCGCTTATTTCCTGCTCTCTGTTACTATTCCTAGATCTATTAGCACCACCCATAAGCTGCAGGTAGTCTATCACTATTAAACCTATACCCTCTGTTTTATGTAAACGCCTTGCCTCTGCAGTACACTCAAATACAGTTAAACCTGGCTTAGGCACAATGTGCAGCGGGTAGTTAGCAGTTTTATTTACCACCTTAAAAAACTTCTGCCACTCTTCATCTTTTTTAAAGCCATGCTTATAGAGCTGGTTAGCATGTAAACCCTCAGCCTCTACTGCTAGTACCCTTTTACCAAACTGCGCCCCATTCATCTCTAACTGAAATACCGCCACTGGTATACCTTGCGCTAGTGCTGATACCATCCATCTTACTACCATAGCAGTTTTACCCATACCAGGGCGGGCCGCTAGTATAATTAAATCACCACCAAATAAGCCACCAGTAAAGCCATCTAACTCTTTTAAACCATAAGGCACACCCGCTACCTCTCCCTCTTTTACTGCACTAAGCTTTTCTATATCCTTCTGAATAATTAAAAGAATCTCTGCCCAGCTCTCACTTTTAGTATCTGTTATCTGGCTACTCAAATTATCTAAGAGGGCCTGGTATCTATCCATTAAATCAAAAGCATCACTACCAGGGCTGTAGCCATTGTTTAGCATTTCAGTAGCTGCTGCTATCATTTGCCGCTTTAAAAAGTCCTGCTGTATTAAGCGGCAGTAATAAACCACACTGGTAGCGCCTTTATCCTGGTTAATCAGATCTATTAAATAGCTTTCACCACCCACCTCAGTTAAAGTGCCTTTAGCCCTTAACTCTGTAGATAGAGTAACCACATCTATAGGGCGCTGCTCTTTATGCATTGCGCATATCACAGTAAACAGCTGCATATTTCTGTGCTTATAAAATACTGCTGGATCAGTTAATAGCGCTAATATTTCCTCTCTACTATGCTCATAGTTAATTAAAGCTGCTAGTAGCACAGCCTCTGCCTGCTCATTATGAGGCGGTAAATAACCTTCTTTTACTGGTCTACTCATTGCGCTCTACCTTCTTTAATTTTCTTTTCATAAGGCATTTTAACAGTAGATCCTACTTTACCGCCCAGGCTCTGCTTTACATTTTTCTTAAGCTCTACTTTAACCCAGTTTCTAAACCAGGTTTGATAAGCGACAGCACCGGGCCTTAAATTATTAGGATCATCAGAGATATATTTAAAAAACTCCTTTAGCCAGTTATTTAGATCACTGTAGCTTAACTTATGCTCATAGCGGGCTAAATGCATTATTATGCTCTTCTGCCAGCGCTCATCCTCATTTAAGATTTTCTGCGCTATATCCAACTCCATTAAACCCTGCTCATTAACTAAAGAGCCTATACCAGATATAAAAGGCTGAGATTTTAAAGCGGGCTCTTTATCCTCTTCTTTGTCCTCTTCTTCTTCTTTATCTTCTTCTTTATCTTCCAGGGTAATAGATATATTTTTTACACTATTAATATTATCTGTTAGGGTATTAATACCCTTAGAGTACCCTAAGCTTACCCTTTCAAAAAGCTCAGCCTGTTTTAACATTTTGATATACCTTTTATGGGGTGGGCTAGAGGGGTTTAATTCTCCATACTGAAAGCTGCAGAAACCTGGTACAAATAATTTACCGGGCTCTAACATTTCAAACTGCTTACCACCATCTATTAAGGGTAGATCATCTGGCCCCACCTGCTCACCAATCATAAAGGATGCTAAAGGCCAGTTACAAGGCCAGAGGCCTATCTGGTTACAGTTATCCCATATAAAGCGGGTTAGTAGCTTATGCTTAGCACTTAGCTCTGTATACCAGCTTTTAGCCCATATTTCTGTATCTGTAAATCTCTTTGCCATACTATACCTTTCTTAAGGATTTAGGCACAAAAAAGCGCACTACAGCAGGCAGGCTTTCATATTTAGCATTATAGCTATCTACTCTGTACTTATAACCAGTTAAGCTTAGATCTAAGCCATTTATTTTAACAGCTTGGTTATAGACCTTATCTTTTAAGCCTTGATTTTGCACCTGGCACTTTAACAACTCTGTGTTAAGCGCTTTTAGTTCCTTTTGTGCCTCTTCTAATTTTCTGCGGCTATATCGCGCAGAGTCTATATTATTTACTCCTTTACTCATCGCTTTTAGTTTCTAAAGATTTATTACTACTCTTTTCACAATCACCAGCCCAGTAATACCTACAGCTATTTACAGCGGCAGCAGTACTACAGTAGCAGGCTTTATTTCCAGCTGTAAGCTTATCTGCGCTATCCATTGCTAAAACTTTATTAGATAATGCAATAGCAACAGTATAACCGCTACAGTTAAACAAGCCTGCAGGATCACTAAAAGCAGTTTATACAGCCCTTTTTTGTACTGGGCTATTACTCTGCTTATTTCTAATAATCTGCGCTTCATAATCTATTTTACTTACTGCATGCCTATGCATGCTATTTATTAAACTCTGGGCCTTACCTGGCTCTAAATCTAACTTAGTGCTACCACCAGGGTAATCAGCATGCAGCTCTATAACCTTTATTTTACCTGCTTCTACCTTTGTTAAAACCTTGTAGGCAGAAGCACCTACCACTGCATACCTTTCTTTAATACTACTATTTGCCATGCTTAAATTTTTGATTTAATTACTTCTACTACTACCCACACATTAGCTAAATGCACTTTTATTACTTCACCTTCTTTAAGCTCTTTCACCAAAGCACCACCATTTTTACAATACTCTATAAAACCACAGGTGCCTGCTCTACCATGTACCACCACCATATTACCAGGCATTAAGTTAAGAGTATCTTTATACTCATCTAATGGCAGCAGCTCCACACTCATTACAGAAGGCTATACCATTGCTGCCGCCTCTATCTTTGGCTGCAGCTCATCTATTACTAAATTTAAAGCCTCAGCCTCACTACCAGCACTAACTATTTTAGCGCCTGGTGGTACATAGATTTTACCTTTTTCCCAGGCCTCTGCTTTAGTGGTAAACTTTATATTACCGCTAGGCGGCAGCCGCACTGCTATTTGCTGATTAACATCTACTAAGAAGAGGGGCCGGCTAGGTTCTTTTATAAACCTAGCCACAAAAGCCCTTACAGCGCCCATTAATTAACTACCATTATTACAGGTACATTTAAGGCCTTAAAGGCATCTACCTGCTCCTTTATTAGTTCACGCCTTTTATCTCTAAGCAGCTCTTTTAGCTCTGAGCTTTCTAACCAGAGATCTATACCACCATCCCTAACATCTACACCTATTTCTACCTTAAAATCTACCGCCTCTAAACCCTGGTATAAGGGTAAGCTTACCACAAAATCTAAGGCTAAATCTGTTTTTAAGACTGTCTGCAGCTGCTGGTTATTATTCCCGCGCCCATCGCTCTTATCCTGTAATACAGTATTTATTTCTGCATGGAATTGCTGCAGGTTCTCTAATAATGCATCTGCACTATCACGATCTTTAAACACAAAGCGGTTTAGCTTTATAAACTTCGCCAGCTCTTTTACTTTCCAGATCTTATTAGAGTTAATATTTAAAGCCTCTAATTCTGGCTCTACAGTTAGCTCACCTATAACCTGGCAGCTAATATTTATACCATGATACAGATCTAATACAATGCTGCCACGCTCTACATTAGCCTCTACTAAGGGCCTAGTATTTATATCAACATTTAATATATTTTCTATAGGCTCTATATCTTCTGCCTGCTCAGCAGTGATATAAGCTAAAGGCTCTGTTATGTAACCTTTTAAAACAAAAGGCTTAGGGTTAAAAACAGTGTTAGGCTCCGCTAACTTACCCTCTCTTATATTTAGATCATCGCTAACTAAGCGAGCTTCTACTTTATAATTATCGCTCATAACTTTAAGAATCTTGATTTACTATTTTAAAACTTAACTGCCTTTCCTCTGGGCGGGCTCTTCTTTCCTGCACCAGCTTACCTTTTTTATCATAATAGCCTACTTCGCTATTTTCCTGATCTACGAACTTATAAAGCACTTCTACCCGCTCTTCACCTTTAAGGTTAATAGATTTTAGTAAGGCTCTTTGCTCTTCTTTTAAAGGCTTAGCCTCTTCTTTTAACTCCTTTAAAAATTGCGCCTTTCGCTCTTCTAACTTCTGCAGGGCTATACCATTATCAGCGGCTTTCTCCCTGCGCTCTATAAGATCTTCTTTAGTAAGCTCTGCTAGATATTCCACCAGCTCAGTACCATCACACTGATCTTTTAATAATTGCTCCCTTTGTTCAGCCGGGGCAGTAGGCCATAACTTTGCTTTCATCTATCGCGGTTTATTAATTACATGCACACCAGCTTTATAAGCTTCTATATCTTTTAAGCTGTAGTAAGATTTAGCCCGCTGGCTCTTACTGTTCTTTCTGATATACCCAGCCTCTACATAGCGGGCTAAAGTCCGGGCAGATACACATAGCACATCTAAAGCTACCTGCAGCGGTACCCATTCAGCATTAGAGGTTTTAGCCTGCATTTTTATTGCTCTAGCTGCACCTTTCTCTGCCGCCCTCTCTAAGAGGTGGGTTAATTCTTCCTGGGTTAAGTTTATCACCTGCATAAAAAAAAAGTGGCACAGCCCTTAAGACTGCACCACCCCATTTAAATTACCAATATTTTGCACTTTATTACCTAAAGAGCCCTGCACCTCACTTACTAAGCTTTCAAAATATCCTACATACTCTAGCTCTCCATTTAATAAATACCAGTTAGCTCTTAACTTTCTACCACCCTCTATAGTGTTAAGCTCTGGATATAAACGCAATACCGCTAAAAGTATCTCTTTGTAGTTTTTTGTATCATACCCAGCCCGCCCTAGTGATACTTTAACCTCTAGCATCCTTAATCTAGCCTGATCTGCTGTGCTTAAGTATTTACTATAAGTACTCATTGGCATGATTTTTATTATATTACCTTTGTTAGACATTACAAAACAGGTCAAAAGTAATATTATTACCTGTTGCAGGTAATAATATGGTAATAAAAAGGTAATATAGTTATTAACATTTCACTCTAAATAGTTAAATAATGGATAGAGATAAAGAAGTAGAAGAGCTTAACCGCCAGTGGTTTATAGATGCACTTTTAAAAATTAAAAGCATGCACAGGCATACACAGGAAGCTATAGCAGAAAATCTAGGAGTTACCCAGCCTATGATAAGCAGGATAAAAGGAGGCACTGTTAAAGTACCTAGAGGCCTAATAGATAAGGTGGTAGAGTTTTATAAATTAGACTCACCAGAGGCCTACCAGGCTGATTTTACTAAAGAATATAGCTCTGTAAAAGAAGAGGAAGCCAGCTATTTAAGCACTATTAAAATCAGATATAAAATGCTAGAAAGTAATTTTATGGATATAAAAAGAGAGTTAGAAACTACTTATAGTTTTATTGCTACCTTAGAAGAGTTTAACGCCTATTTAAAAACTGATCTAAACCATAAATGAAAAATTTAAGCTTAGCATTTCTATTTTTACTGTGTAGCTGTAGCACTGTAAACTATACTGCCAGCCAATCTATACAGAAACCTACCCAAGTACAAGATAAAACAGCCCACCAGCTACTTAATTTTACACTCAACCAAAGCTCTAAACTAAGTAAAGAAGAGCTGCACCAGTTAAGCTTAGCCTGGGCCCACACTTTTTTATTAGATCCAGCCAGCGCCATCACCTATACAGACAGTAACACCGGCACCATAATAGGTAAATACAAAAGCACTAATGAGCTAGACTATATAAACACCTTTAAAATTATTAGCAGCGCTGGCTCTATTGTAATTTCCATCAGTAACCCAGTAAATAAGGAGGGTAAAAGCCCTATAAATAGAAGCTTAAGCCCAGAAAGGGCTGCACTTATTTTAGCTGACTGGCAAAACACCAGCAGTAATTTATTTTATTACATTAATTCTGCTCAGAATTAACCACTTCCATCACTTTTAAATTCACAGCATCTAACTGGGCTTGCTCATAATTACCAAAGTAATGCAGATCTATTACCTGCTGCCCCTGGTGCCCTATGCACTGCTGTATTATTTCTTTTGCTATACCTAAATCTCTAGCAGCTATTACCCAACTATGCCGGGCCTGCATTATACTAAGCTGCCTGCTTAAACCCATCTGCTCACTTACTAGCCTTAAATTTTTGTTTATTAAGTTCCTCGCTTTATCATATTGCCGGGTACCCTCTGGCTTAGTATTTCCTGGTATTATTTTCTTATCATTTCGGGTAGTGTTTACATAGTCAAAAGCATAAGGCTGCCCAGGCTTATAATATTGCTTTATTATTTTTTGAGCCACAGGGTTTACCAGCATATTTACCATTACCCCCTTTTTAGGCATCTTTAAACGCTGTAAATTATAATACCCTTTGTAGATTTTTGAAGGATCAAAATATAGCACATCAATTAAACCAGCGCCCTGCATCAAAAAAGATAAGCGCCAAAAATTCAGCGCCTTTTGCTTTGCCTGGTCTGGTGATTTAAAACTAAAGATTAACTGCAGATCATCTAAGCCCTGGTGCTGTATTAAGCGGTTAGTAGTTCTACCAGTGGCCCGGCCTTTTAATAAGCCCTCAAAACTCACAGCAGGTATACCGGTAGGGTAGCGCCTAGCAGCATCATTATACACCGCCTTTATAGTTTGCACTTTTTGCCTAATAGTATTGTAGCTTAATCCTAAACCATCACAGTAGGCAATCATTTTAGCCAGGCTGTTATAATTCAGCTGCACCCAGGGCAAAGAAGGGCCAAAATAATCTTTTAACCAGTTTAACTGCCGCTCATAAAAACCCATATTACCCAGATCACCAGCACCATAAAGCTCTTTAACTCTTAGTTCAAAGTGAGCTATTAAACCATCACTAACATCATCTGGCTTTAATGCATCTTGAAAACTTAAACCACTTTGCTCTGCCTGGCTTAAGCTAATCTGCATCTGCAGGCACTCATTACTTAAGTAAGCCTGTAGCTGTTTACCTTTTGGGTGCCCTGCTCTCAGCTCCTGCCGCTCATTATTCCAGTGCTTTGGCTCTGAAAAATACCCAGAGCGCCTATAATACCCCTTACCACTGTACCTAATGTAGTAGCAAATAGGATAGCCGCCATCTGTAACCCCTTCATGCTTTCTTAATCTTAAAACCACCTTTGCCATACCTAAACGATAACTAAACGCTTTATGGCTGTAAATGTACTTTAATGGCTTAAAACGACCAAAAGAAGCCCAGCCGCTAAGGCATTAAAAAACCCTGTAAGCGCTGTGTTTACAGGGTTTTTAACTTTGTCGGGATGACAAGACTTGAACTTGCGGCCTCACGCCCCCCAGACGCGCACTCTACCAACTGAGCTACATCCCGATTTTG
>TARA_R110001592_G_scaffold27763_22_pt1 | contig 14272 bp, 11 predicted proteins | sample TARA_R110001592 | Tara Oceans TARA_R110001592 (sample SAMEA4398387) | marine metagenome | biome: Polar Biome; feature: [SRF] surface water layer (ENVO:00010504); material: water (ENVO:00002006), including particulate matter (ENVO:01000060) such as... | depth 5 m
TAAATTCGCCCCCAACTCACCGATTGGCGCGTCATAGCCCATAGGGTGACGCGATACAAAGCCGTCAACGCCGCTATCCTTGGCGCAGGATAAAATATCCGCTTCGCTGGCTTGCGGGTTGAACGCTGTAATATTGTCGCGCACACTGCCGCGGAAAAGCTGTGTTTCTTGTGAGATATAGGCAATGCTTTTCCTTAAATCCGCCGGATCAATCTGCCGATAATCCGTATCATCCGCCAGAATAGTGCCGCTGTCGGGCTCATGGAGTTTCAGTAATAAACGCGCAATCGTGCTTTTCCCCGACCCGACGCGCCCAATGATGCCAACGCGCTCGCCCTTTTCAATGGAGAAGGACACCTCCTCCAGAACGGGGACATTTGTATTCGGATAGGAAAACGATACTTTTTCAAAAGCCAGCTTGCCCGATAAGTCAGGTCTGTGCAGGAAGTCCCGCCCATGCGGGCGCTCCACGGGCGCGCTCATAATATCATTTAAGGTTTTCAGCGCTGTGCCGGATTGGTGATATTTGGTGATTAAATTGGCAATCTGCCCGACAGGTGCAATCGCACGCCCGCCTAAAATAACGCTCGCAATCAAGCCCCCCATAGTCATATCACCGCTTTGCACCATATACATGCCCGCCAAAACCAGAATAACCGATGCGCTTTGCTGGAAAAATGTTGAAATATTCACCGCCAACGCCGATAGAAATCTCGCTTTTTCGGCGTAAAGCGCATCTTCATTCATAATTGTGCCATAACGTGCGCGGAAACGCCCATCGGCGCACCCTGCCTTGATCGTTTCCAACGCATTGATGGTTTCAACCAGAATGCCGTGGCGTGTTTGCCCTGTTATCACGGCTTTCCTGACCAGATGTTTGAGCTTGATCTGCACGAAAAAGCCGATCACGCTGGTGATTAAAATCAGACCTACCAGAATAAACGCCAGCGGCCCGCCCAAATGATACACAAAGAACAGAAAAACGATTGTAAACGGGACATCGACCAAGGCCGTGATCGTCGCAGACGTGAAAAATTCCCGCACAGAATCAAAATCGCGCAAGATATTGGCAAACGCCCCGCTAGAGGCCGGTCTGTCTGAAAGGCGCATATCAAGCACATGATCAAAGATACGCCGCGCCGCCAAAATGTCGGTTTTGCGCCCTGCTGAATCAATCATATAACCGCGAATGGTGCGGAAAATAAAATCGAAGCTAAAGGCCACCAACGCTCCAATCCCCAGAACCCAGCCTGTTTCGGTTGCGTTATTGGGAATGACGCGATCATACACATTCATAATAAAAAGCGGGCTGACCAGCGCGAATAAGTTAATAAAGACGGAGGCCACAATCACCATCCCATAGGTCGAACGGCTCAACCGCACAATATCCCAAAACCAGTGCGCGTCTTCGACCTCGTCTTTTTTACGTTCAGGAATATTAAAAACAGCCGTTGGATGCACAAAAATGGCATAGCCCATATAGGATTCTGACAGGCTTTGTAATGAGATCGTGCGGACAAACCCCGTTTCAGGCACAAAAATTTTCATTTGCCCCGTATCGTCCGCTTTTTCCAAGAGCACGCAAGATTGATCATTTTTCAAAAAGATCACGCAGGGCAGTACCGCCGTGGATATTTTTGCCAGATCAGGTTTTTTGAAGATTTCGGCTTTCAGGCCAATGCGATGCGCGGCGTCACAAAATAATGTCGGGTTCATCGCCTTATGGTCATAGGCAAGCCCCGCAGTCAGACTTTCGGCAGATTTCGGCTTTCCAAACGCTTCGCACAAAAAAACGAGACAATCCAATAATGGATCCCCCTCATATTCCTTCATCGCAGCCTGTGGTTCACGACCCTTATTGGCGATTATCCTCTCCCTCGGTCACTGGACGTGTTCTTACGTCCTCCGGCATAGATAATATAGCATTTTTCAACATACTTAGCGATGCCAGAACACCATATTCAGATGCTAAAAGATTAAAACGGTTATCGCTCCGATCCAATTTCGCCTTAAAAAGCTGGCTTTGCGCGCGCATTAAGCTCAATAAACTAATCCGTGATCCTTCAAATTGACTTTCATAAGCACTCACCAATTTTTCGTTCAAATCAACGCGATCCTTAGACAACTGTAATTTGCGCTGAAAGGTACGATATTTCGCGTAAGATTCGTATATTGCGCGCTCAACCTGACGTTCGGCCTCTTCAGCCTTTCGCAACGCGGCGTCATGTTCGGATTGTTTTTTGCGAAACTCTGAAAATTCCCGCCCGCCTGTTGAAAACGCCCAATTCATTTTAACAACCGCGCGCGCATCTTTATTCTCGCCGCCTATAATGTCCTTTTTATCATTTTTGTAATAGGAAAGCTCCCCCGTCACATCAGGGTACATCTTGCCCTGCTCGGCCTTCATATCGTGGCGCGTTGCATTCGAAGCCATACGCACCGACATCAACATGGGGTTGCGTAACTTCGCCGCAGCAACGGCATCGACGATATTATCATTGATCTGCGATGTAACCGACGCGGGCATCACCAATTGCGCAGGTGGCGCCTCGCCTGTTGCCTCATAATAGGCCGCGCGCGCAGAGGCTAAACGCCCCTCATAATCCGCGATAATCGAATTGACGACCATGGAAACATCACGCGCTTGTTGTAATTCTGCCTCGTCTGCAACGCCTTCTTTCACCATATTGATGATGCGCGCCTTATAATCGTCAATTGATCTTAACTGCACCGATAATAAGTCAAGCGCACTGCGCAAACGCATAATTTCAATATAATTACGCACAATATCAAAGGTGATTTCTTCTTCGACTTCCATCAAGTCATAGCCTTTGGACTCTAACCGTGCATCCGCCGCACCGACGCGGTTTTGCGTTTCAAGTCCGTCAAAAATCATCTGACGAAGCGCAATATTCGCTTCACCATAACCGGAATACGCTGCGCCGCGCTCTACGCTCAACCCGCGACTGGTGGAGTTATCTTGATAAACGCGCCCTGCCGTTAATGCCGTGGAAATCTCAGGATAATAATTGGAAGCTTCTGCATCTTTATTGTGCTCCGCGGCCTCTTGCCTATCATACGCGCCTGCGATGGCGGGGTTACGCTCAAGCGCACGCACAACGGCTTCGCGCACATCTTGCGCAAAAGCAGGTGTACTCCCCGTAAGGAATGCAATGGCCAAAACCACAGTTTTAATATTCAAACGCATAAAGACTAGCCGCAAGAAAATACGAAAAGAGCATGGAACCATGCCCTAAAGAACTCTAATCATATCAAAATTACAAGATTACTCAAGTGATTGTATTAGATTACTTGAATAAAGGAGGTGGTTTTATTTAAGAAGTCAAAAATAGCGAGAAAATTGCACAGAAGACCCTTCACAATCCAAAGGAAATCATGCATTGTAACATGCGTCCATCACAAATAAGGGATTGAACATCGTGGGTATAAAAATTGCCATCCCCAAGGAAACCAGCGACCATGAAAAGCGTGTCGCGGCCTCACCGGAAACCGTCAAGAAACTGATCGCGACTGGTGCTGTTGTTACTATTCAAGCCAATGCGGGAGAGCACGCGGCCTATAAAGACGCCGCCTACAAAGAGGCTGGCGCGACCATTGCCAAGACCTACGCCGAAACTGTCAAAATGGCGGATATCGTGCTTAAGGTGCAGGCACCTAATAAAGACGAAATCAAAGATATTCGCAAAGGCGCGCTGCTGATTGGTATGCTCGCCCCGTTTTCCAACAAAACTATTCTGGATGATTGCGCCAAAGGTAAGATTGATGCGTTCTCTATGGAATTTGTTCCACGGATCAGCCGCGCACAAAGCATGGATGTCCTCTCCTCTCAATCCAACCTCTCCGGCTATAAGGCCGTTCTCGATGCGACGGAATATTACCCGCATGCCATGCCGATGATGATGACAGCGGCGGGCACTGTCCCACCTGCAAAAGTTTTTGTTATGGGCGCGGGCGTAGCAGGCTTGCAAGCCATTGCAACCGCGCGGCGTTTGGGTGCAGTCGTTTCTGCAACAGATGTGCGCCCCGCCGCCAAAGAACAAGTGGAATCACTTGGTGCAAGCTTTATCGCCGTTGAAGATGAAGAATTCACACAAGCCGAAACCGCTGGCGGTTATGCCAAGGAAATGTCCGCGAGCTATAAGAAAAAGCAAGCCGAACTGGTTGAGAAGCATATCGCAAAGCAAGATATCGTCATCACCACCGCCCTTATTCCGGGCAGACCGGCGCCAAAATTGATTACATCGGCGATGGTCAAATCTATGAAGGCCGGCTCGGTCATTGTTGATCTGGCTGTTGAAACAGGCGGCAACTGCGAAGACTCTAAAGCCGGCGAAGTGTATGTTAAAAATGATGTCACCATCATCGGGCACATGAATGTGCCGAGCCGATTGGCGGCGGATACCTCCGCACTTTATGCGCGTAACATTCTAAGCTTGCTGAACCTCATCAATGATACAGACAGCAAGAAGATCGCCATTGATTGGGAAGATGACATCATCAAAGGCGTGTGCATGACACGCGGCGGTGAAATTGTGCATCCGAACTTTGCGACAAAAACAGCAAAGAGCGACAAGCCAAAAGACGAAAAAAAGGACGCCCCAAGCAAGCCGCCCGCTAAAAAGAAAGCCGCAGCAGCCAAAAAAACTGACGCTGCGCCTGCAAAGAAAAAGACAAGCACCACCAAAAAAGCCGCAGATAAGGCGTAAGGAAAAAAACCATGTCTGAAAGCACAAGAACATTACAAGAGAGCCTCTACGATTTGGCTGAAAACTATGAAGGGCTGGCCGATCAGGCGATGCAACTCGCCGCCGAAGCCGGAACCGCCGTTTCCGAAAGCAGTGCCCATGCAGAACCGTTCATCATCACAGGCTTAACCGTCTTTATTCTCGCTTGTTTCGTTGGATATCACGTTGTTTGGCGTGTAACGCCTGCCCTGCACTCACCGCTCATGGCGATTACCAATGCTATTTCCTCCGTTATTATTGTCGGGGCTGTGCTGGCCACAGGAACTGCCTCTATCTCAGGTTTTTCAAGCTTCCTTGGTTTTCTCGCCGTTGTTTTTGCATCGGTCAATATTTTCGGCGGGTTCATCATAACCAAGCGTATGCTGCATATGTTCAAGAAAAAAGGGTAAGACAAAACGTCATGATTAGATTTTTACTCTGTATCACTGTTTTATTATTTCCGATGTCCGCATCGGCAGGTGATTATACGGGGCAACTTGGTGGTTCGGTTGTCGTCTATAAAAACGGACAACCCATGCATGTCAATAAAACAGATGCGGGCTATATGCTGCTGCGTATGATTAAATTATTTAACAGCAGCACAATCAGCACCGCACACTCACGTATGCTCGTGCAATCCCTGACACGTGACGGCAGCACGCTTGAAGATAAATGGAATGATATAAAGACTGAAAATTATTACTCCGCGCGCTTAAACCCGCCAAAAGCCAAATTTGTGGATTCTGTCATACTTGATGAAATCATTGTTTCAATCGCCGCTAGTGATCGTAAAAATCCCTTAGGATTGGTCATGGCCAAACTGAAAAATGGTGAAATTCGCGCCTATGAGGTTGATAACCAAAAACTTATCAATCTGTATTGTCTGGACAGAGGTTTAAAATACCTGCCCGGCCACTACACGACGTTCGCACAAAAATACTCCGCGCCCGAATATAAAAATTCGGACATTCAATGTTCAACACAAACAACCAAGAAATAAAGGCATAGCAGGATAAACGCATGGCAATACTTTCATCTCTCGCATATCTGATCGCGTCCATTTTATTCATCCTTGCACTGCGCGGGTTGTCCCACCCTGAAACCGCACAGCGCGGTTTGGCATACGGCATGATCGGCATGACGCTGGCGATTATAACAACCTTGTTCTCGCCGCATATCCAAGGCTGGTCATGGATTATCATCGGTATCGCCATTGGTGGATCTATCGGCGCCTATATCGCCAAAAATATTAAAATGACCTCCCTGCCCGAACTTATGGCGGCGTTCCACTCATTGGTCGGTTTGGCGGCGGTTTGCGTTGCAGGCGCGGCCTTCTATAACCCCGAAGCATACAGTATCGGCACGCCCGGCGACATCAACATCGCCAGCTTGATTGAAATGTCTTTAGGTCTTGCGATCGGCGCGGTCACCTTTACAGGATCAATCGTTGCATGGGGTAAATTACAGGGGAAAATCTCAGGAAAACCTATTACATTTACTGGCCAGCACAAGCTCAATGCCCTGCTCGGCGGTGCCATGTTTCTGATGATTATTCTCCTCTGCTTAACAGGCAGTGCCTTTTGGTTCTGGATGATCGCAATTATCGCATTCAGCCTTGGTGTATTGATGATTATACCGATTGGCGGCGCAGATATGCCAGTGATCGTGTCTATGCTCAATTCCTATTCAGGTTGGGCGGCGGCCGGTATCGGTTTCACACTCCATAACAACCTTTTGATTATTACAGGCGCGCTTGTCGGATCATCCGGCGCAATTCTGTCCTATATCATGTGTAAGGGCATGAACCGATCATTCTTTAACGTGATCTTAGGCGGTTTCGGCGGTGATGACGCGGCGGCTGCGGCGGCGGATATGGGCGATCGTAATGCTAAAATCGGCGCGGCAGAAGATGCGGCCTACATCATGAAAAACGCATCAAAAGTCATCATCATCCCCGGATATGGTATGGCCGTGGCACAAGCACAACACGCACTACGCGAAATGGCTGATGTTCTCAAAAAAGAAGGCGTTGATGTTAAATACGCCATCCACCCTGTTGCGGGGCGCATGCCCGGACATATGAACGTGTTGCTTGCCGAAGCCAACGTCCCTTACGACGAAGTATTCGAGATGGAAGATATCAATCGCGACTTTGCGCAGGCTGATGTGGCCTATGTTATTGGTGCGAACGACATTACCAACCCGGCCGCCAAGAGCGATCCGGCCTCCCCAATCTATGGCATGCCTGTTCTTGATGTTGAAAACGCCAAAACCGTGTTGTTCGTCAAACGCTCTCTTGGCTCTGGCTATGCCGGCATAGATAACCCGCTTTTCTATGGCGACAGCACAATGATGCTTCTGGGTGATGCTAAAAAAATGACCGAAGATATTATCAAGGCCATCGAATAACTTTGTATTATTTTAAGCATTTTGGGGCATAATCCTGAAAGTACATCAAATCTGTGCTTGATATGATTAACAAAGGTCACATGAATAATACAGCGCATCCAGTAGATATAGAATCACGTTTTCGTGAGCCTGAGGGCTGGCGCTGGCATCACTTTGAGCGCAACGGGCGCTCTCTGCGCTTTGGTTCAGTATCTCCAAAAGACCACATCCCTGATGCCGTTATCGTTTGTCTGCAAGGCGTGCGTGAATTTTCAGAAAAATATTTTGAAATCGCGCATTGGTGTCTGGAGCATAATCTTGCCTTTTGGATGTGCGATTGGGCCGGACAAGGAAAATCATCGCGATTTTTAACCAACCCGCAAAAACGCCACAGCCACGGCTTTGACGACGACGTTGAAGATTTACAATATTTCATTTTGCAATACATCAAACATGCCAGTGTACACCCCGATAAAGGGCGCATTCCTTTGGCGATGCTCGCGCATTCCATGGGGGCGCATATTGGATTAAGGCATCTTGATCAATATCCGGGAACATTCGAATGCGCCGCGCTTACGGCGCCGATGATCGGCTTAAAAGTCTTTGAGAACACCCCCCCAACAATCGCCTTGGCTGCTGCTTCCGTATGTAAACTACTCTGCGGTTCATCCTATATTCCCAAGGGAAATGACTGGTCAAAACGCAACGATGATGCATCGCTAACCTCTGACCCTGTACGTTCAAAGATCCATGATCTCTGGTGTGACGCCGATGCGGCATTACGGTGCGGTGATGTCACATACAGATGGGTTTGCGAAGCGCAGCGTTCTTGCCTGAAGCTGAAAAAAGCCATTGAAAAAAAGACAATTGAAACGCCATGCCTGTTTGGCATTCCCGGGCAAGAGCATCTGGTCGATAACCCACTGGCACAAAAAGTTATTGGTAACATCGCCCATGCACGCGTTGTCCATTATCCGCATTCACACCACGAAGTTTTGATGGAAACCGATGATATCAGAAATAATTTTCTGGATCATTTTTACGATCTGATAAAAGAAACAATTATAGATAGGCCAGAAACCTTGAAACCTTTCTAATTACAGTGCAAGATATGAATCTCAAATATAGGAGAAAATAAAAAATGGGCGATATGAATAGAGAACAAATTCGGTTGAGCGATAGAATTTTATCCTCTCTGGAGCTGGCTTTAGAGCAAAATGACCTAAAGATTGCCGAGCTTTTGACACGTGCGTTGGAACAGGCCATGACACGCAATACAGGCGGCGGTGAATTTGTAGAGCGCCGTGATTATCCGCCTGAGATCGAACAAGCGATGAATAAGCTTTATGAGCTTCGCGATAAGGAAGACGCTATATAGCGCTCTTTTACAACTTATAGGGTTATTAAATCAGGCATCTTTTTGATGCCTTTTTTATTTGGATTTGATTAGGCGATCAGCGTAAGCCAATCCTCCTCGCTCAACACTTTTACGTCAAGCGCCACGGCCTTTTTAAGCTTTGATCCTGCATCCTCGCCCGCGATGACATAATCGGTTTTTTTCGATACTGATCCCGACACTTTTGCGCCCAACATTTCGGCTTTGGCTTTCGCTTCGGCGCGGGTCACTTGGGTTAATGTGCCTGTGAAAACCACGATTTTCCCTGCCACAGGGCTGCCCGATATTTGCGGCTTCTCATAAGGCTCTATTGTTAAGTGATGCGCCAGTTTCTCCAAAACATCCAAATTATGATCTTCTGCAAAAAAGGCGACCAAATCATTGGCCACAGCGGGGCCGATATCTTCAATCGCTATTAAGTCCGCAAATGCTTCACTCTCATGGTCTTGTGCCGCAATCATCTGGCTTTTTAATGTGTCCAAATCACCATAAGTTGCCGCCAGCCGTTTTGCCGTAGCTTCACCAATTTGGCGAATGCCGAGCGCATAAATAAAGCGGTTAAACACGATGACTTTGCGCATATTAATAGAACCAAATAGGTTTTTCTCCGACAAGTCCCCCCACCCTTCACGCGCACGTATGGGAGTTAAGGAATTTTGATTCTGCGCTTCCAGCTCAAAAATATCTGCCGGATTTTTAATTAATCCCTCATCCCAGAATGATTGAATGATTTTATCGCCAAGCCCGTCAATATCAAACGCCAAGCGCGATACAAAATGCTTCAGACGTTCCACGGCCTGCTTCGGGCATGTTAAACCACCTGTGCAGCGGCGCACCACGTCGCCCTCTTCACGCACCGCCTTAGAACCGCAATCCGGGCATTCTGATAAAGGCGCAAAAACTTCTTCATCGCCCTGCCGCTTGTCTTTCAACACCCGTACGACTTGCGGAATGACATCCCCTGCGCGCTGAATAACCACCATGTCACCAACGCGGATATCCTTGCGTGCGATCTCATCTTCATTATGCAGCGTCGCATTAGACACAACCACGCCGCCCACGGTAATCGGCTCTAACCGCGCCACTGGGGTTAATGCGCCTGTGCGTCCAACTTGAATATCAATCGCGTGAATACGGGTAATGGCCTGCTCTGCAGGGAATTTATGCGCCGTCGCCCATCTTGGTGCGCGCGATACAAACCCCAAACGCGCCTGCCAATCCAGACGGTTCACCTTATAGACGATGCCGTCAATTTCGTAATCCAGATCAGGGCGTGCCTGCAAAACAGATTCATAATTTTTCATGATCTCCGCAAGGCTCGCGCATAATGTAAACGGTGTTTCAGGGATTCCCCATGCGGCTAATTTCTCCCTGATCTCGACTTGGGTTTGAGCAAAATTCTCCGACACCTCGCCCAAGGCATAACCGAAAAACCCAAGGTCACGGCTGGCCGTGATCGATGAATCCAGTTGGCGGACACTGCCCGCCGCCGCATTGCGCGGGTTGGCAAAGCCGTCTTTGCCGTCTGCTTTTTGAGCTTCGTTTAGCCGCTCAAACGCCTTGCGTCCCATATAAATTTCACCGCGCACCTCCAGAATTTTGGGCACATCACCGTGAAGCGTTTGTGGAATGCATGTAATGGTCTTAACATTCGCGGTAATATCTTCGCCTTCCGCGCCGTCACCGCGCGTTGCCGCCTGTACCAGCGTTCCATTTTCATAGCGCAAAGAACATGATAAGCCGTCAATTTTCGGCTCCGCAACCAGCTCGATCGGATCATCATCAGGAAGCCCCAAAAACCGCCGCACTTTATCAAGGAAACCGGAAACATCCTCCTCATTAAACACATTGGAAAGGGACAGCATCGGCACAGCGTGCTGCACCTTTTGGAATCCTTTTGAGGGCGCAATGCCAACTTCAAGTGTCGGGCTAACATAGTGAATATAATTCTCTATTTCAGGAAACTTTTTATTAATTTCAGTTAGTTTACGCCGCAAATCATCGTATTCAGCATCGCTAATTTCAGGCGAATCCTCACCATGATACTTTTTATCGTGGTGACTAATTTCCTTTGTTAAATCTGCGTGTTTACTCAATAATATTTCTATTTCTGGAAATTCTTTATTAAGCTTATCTATTTCAAGTATTAAGCTTTGATACTCTTTAGATGAAATTTCATCATAGTCATCTTCAAAATTTTTATTATCTTCTTTGCGATAATCTCTTCTAATATAAGAATCAGCTTTTCTCTTTAACGCCATATACTTATAAGTAGCGTTTTCAAAATCCATATCAAATAATGATGCGTTCATCTTCGAATCCTATGCCGCGTTATCGAGCAATTTATCAGCCGCAGCGCGGGCTTCGTTGGTAATATCTGCCCCTGCGAGCATCCGTGCAATCTCTTCGCAGCGCGCTGTTCTGGTGGCTAAGGGCGAGATATCGGTTGTTACTTCATCTGTTCCGCTTTTCGTTACAATCCAGTGATGATCGGCGCGTGCAGCCACTTGCGGCGCATGTGTGACCACCAACACTTGTTTCGAATCAGCAAGGCGCGCGAGGCGCTCCCCCACCGCATCGGCAGTCGCGCCGCCAATGCCTGTATCAACCTCATCAAAGATAAAACTATGTGTACTGCCGGCCTGCGCGATGATCACTTTCAATGCCAGCATGAAGCGCGACATTTCGCCGCCCGACGCAATTTTATGAATGGGCCCGGGTTCACGCCCCGGATTTGTTGACACCAAGAACCGCACACGATCCATGCCATGCACGCCCCACTCCACTTCGTCCAATGGGTCAATTTGCGTGACAAAACGCGCCTTCTCCAGCTTGAGCGGTGCGAGCTCTTTTTGTACCAAATCATTGAGTTTCAGCGCAGTTTTCTTGCGCTTTTCTGTGATTTTCTGTGCACCAGCCATATATGCTGCGCGCATTTTTACGCATTCTTTCTGGTGCATTTCCAGCGCACCTTCCGCATTATCAATCATACCAAGCTGCGCGGCGATATCATCGAGGACATCGGGCAAATCATCGGGCGTACAATTATGCTTTCTCGCCTGCATGCGCAAGGCATAGAGCCGATCGTCAATTTCTTCCAGATCGTAATGGCTTTCTTGAATGTCACTTTGCGCCGATTGGATAAGGGCATCCGCCTCGGCAATCTCGGAAGAAGCGCGCGATAACGCCGCCAAAGCCGCATCCACAGACTCCCCCGCCTGCCCTGATATTTTATCAAGCTCCGCCCATGCTTTTTGCACAGGGTCATGCTCCGCACTCAAATAGCTGTTCGCCGTATTCAGCGCATCCAAAACTTTATCGCGGTTTTTTAGTTGTCCGCGCATTTGTGACAAAGATTCTTCCTCACCCTTTTTGGGGTCAAGGCTTTGAATATCCTCGAGCGAGAGCTTTAAATAATCCTCTTCCTCACGGGCGCGGCTGGAACGTTTGCGTAAATCATCCAGCTCTTGCTCTTTATTCTTCCAAGCCGACCAAACATCCGCCAATGCATTGGCATCAATGTCGGCATATTCATCCAGCATAGAGCGATGCGTCGCAGGGTTCAGCAAGCCTTGCGTCTCAAATTGACCGTGAATTTCGACAAGCGTATCGCCGATGGTTTTCAACAAACCGATGCTTACTGGTTGATCATTGATGAAGGCGCGGCTTTTACCAGAGGTATAGACCACGCGGCGAAGCAGCAAGATATCATCCTCGATCATAATATCAGCATCGTTTAAGATCTGAAGGGCTTCGTGATCATCGGGGATTTGAAAACTGGCCGTGACGCGGGCGCTCTCTGCGCCTTTGCGCACCAAACCACTTTCGGCGCGCACGCCAAGAGCCAAACCAAGGGAATCGAGCAAAACCGATTTCCCTGCCCCTGTTTCACCGGTTAAAACACATAGTCCCTGTTTGAAACCAATATGAAGCCGATCAATCAGAACAACATTGTCGATGTTCAGTTCTATCAGCATAATTGTGCTTTACTCCATAGTTTAATCAGGCTTGAGAAGCGAATCCATTGTGCGTTCGATAATACCGCGTTCATCAATGATTTGCTTGCGTTGTTCATCATCAAGCAGCGCATAAGAGCGTTCATACCATTTACTGCCCGGATAATTATATCCCAAAACAGCAGCCACTTGATACGCTTCATTCTTAAGCCCCAAAGTCATGTACGCTTCAACAAGGCGGTGTAAGGCCTCTGCCACATGGCTGGTGGTTTGGAAGTTGGCCACAACCGAACGGAAACGATTGATCGCTGCATTGACATAGCCGCGGTTCAAATAATAGCGCCCGATTTCCATTTCCTTGCCTGCAAGGTGGTCGAGCGTCAAATCACGCTTTAATGTCGCATCACGCGCATATTCACTGTTCGGGAAACGGGCGATCAAGGTATTTAGCGCCTTAACGGCCTGCACCGTCATATTTTGGTCGCGGCGCACGTCTGAGATTTGCTCATAAAAACACATGGCTTTTAGATAATAGGCATAATCAACATCTTCTGCGCCTGGGTGAAGCTGAATATAACGATCAAGGGATGATACGGCTTCATCATAACGCTGGTCGAGATAAGAGGCATAAGCCCCCATTAACTGGGCGCGTGTTGACCATTTTGAATAAGGGTGCTGGCGTTCCACTTCTTCGAAGTTCTTTGTCGCCTCAATATAGCGTTCCTCATCCATCGCCTTGGATGCGCGTTCATACAATGTTTCAACAGATGCCGCCTCAACAACATCGTCTCCCTTTTTTGAACTGGAACAGGCCGACAGCCCCAAAACAAGAAAAAAGGCGATAAGAATTTTTCTAAAGCGCATATCCCGACACATAAATTTAGGACTCCGGATGTTTATGAATGATTATCTTATTGATAAACTGAACACTCTCGGATTGAAAGGAGTTTTGCATCAACGGCGCGTTTAAGCTCTGGAAAACACGCAGACGATGCGCTCTGGATGAAAATTACTGCAAAAAATCAGCGGTCGCGGTCGTTGCCACCATTATATACACCCGATGTGGTATGAGAAGCTTGATAAACATGAGGCTTAGAGGTTTTTGCACCTGCTGCGGATTTTATTGATTCTTTAAAGGCGTCGCCAAATTCCAGCACCACTTCAAAAAGCAATACCGACATCATCAGCAGCATGAATACTAAAAATTTACGAAACACACCAGAGCCTTCTGTTTCCTCTTACAGTATCCAACATGATACCATAAAGATAAAAAATCAGGCAACCATGAGTGATTCTTCTAAAAATGTTTGAGATTTTCCTGATTGCGTCGCTGCCAATGCCGTCATATCGACATATTCCCAGTTTGCATTATCAGAGAATAATTCGTGCAAAATGGCATTATTGATCGCATGACCGGCCTTAACACTGTCATATAAACCAAGGATTTGCCCACCTGCAAGATACAGGTCACCAATAGCATCCAACAATTTATGGCGAATAAATTCATCCTTAAAACGCAAGCCGTTCGGGTTCATAACACCGTCAGTATTCAAGATTATGGCATTATCAAGTGATCCGCCAAGACCAAGTCCCTGAGAGCGCAGCCATTCCGCTTCGTGGAAGAAACCAAATGTGCGGGCTTCGGCGATATCATGTTTGAAATTACCATTGACCAATTGCGTTCCGAAACGTTGGCGACCGATTTGATCGTGATCGAAATCAATTTCACCAACAAATGTGCATGTTTCTTCAGGCTTCAGCGTCACGCGCTTATCGCCGTCTTCAAC
>TARA_R110001592_G_scaffold254048_15_pt1 | contig 14269 bp, 12 predicted proteins | sample TARA_R110001592 | Tara Oceans TARA_R110001592 (sample SAMEA4398387) | marine metagenome | biome: Polar Biome; feature: [SRF] surface water layer (ENVO:00010504); material: water (ENVO:00002006), including particulate matter (ENVO:01000060) such as... | depth 5 m
CTGGTGATCGTGCAGCCTTGCTGGATCATTTAGGTATTGATAAGGCACATATTATAGGGCACGACTGGGGTGCTGTTGTTGCCTGGTTTTTCGCTGCATACCACCCACAACGTAGCAACAAGTTGCTTGTGATGTCCGTAGGACATCCCACAGCATATGGGCGTGCGGGCTTCAAACAAAAGTTGCTGGGTTGGTACACCATCTTTTTCCAGTTTGGTGGTCTGGCGGAATACCTATTGAGCGGAGAGGGGCGATTTTCTTTGCGCAAAGTATTCGCAACGCATCCTGACATGGACGAGGTGATGCAACGCCTTCGTGAGCCAGGTCGGATGACTGCCGCGTTACGTATTTACCGAGCGGGATTGCTACCTATATTGATTCATAGGCAACCGCGAGTGTCTGCACCCACGCTCGGGATATGGAGCGACGGAGATCGCTTTTTGACGGAAGAGCAAATGCTGGAATCAGAAAAATATTTGGACGGCTCTTGGCGATATGAGCGTCTGAGTGGTCATCACTGGATATCATTGCTGCAACCTGAGCGCGTGAATCAGCTAATACTAGAACACTTATCTTAACAGGATTGCCCGGTCGTGGCTTTTCTGATTATTTTTCGCGGGACTTACAACCTTGTTAAAACAAGGCATTGATTCAGCGTATTATTTTTAAAAAACTAAAAAATACTAATTTTCACAGATAGCCTCGCATAGAAAGCTGAGAACGCTCGATATGAAAATGTTACGGGGCGGACGATACTAATTTAGAGTTTTTGACCACACCCATAAGCTGTCCAAAGCGGACTACTTATGGGTGAATCTATATGAATGAGTCAATTCAAAGCCTACAATCCACTGCGGGAGCGGGGTGTCTTATGCGAAGACTGTCTTGTCATGCGTCATCTAGTTCTAGTGCCTGCTAGGGTTTGTGAACTATCTTGGGATTGCGGCGACGCGGGTAGCAGGTGGTACAAATTTCACAGACCCTGCCATCACAGCCCCTAGCGCTGCAATACTCCCGCCCATAGAAAATAATTTGCAGGTGTAGAGCGTTCCAACGATCCTTGGGAAACAGCGATTTTAGGTCTTTCTCTGTTTGCACCACATTTTTACCGTTGGTCAGGCCCCAGCGTTGTGCCAGGCGATGAATGTGGGTGTCGACTGGGAAGGCGGGCACGCCAAAGGCTTGGGACATAACCACGCTGGCGGTTTTGTGGCCGACACCGGGCAGCGTTTCTAAGGCCGCCATGTTCTGGGGGACGACGCCATTATATTTTTCAACCAAGATTTCTGACAGGCGTTTGATGGCGCTGGACTTCTGTGGCGATAGTCCGCAGGGGCGAATGATAGCCCGAATAATTTCCACGTTCTGCTTGGCCATATCAAAGGGATTGTCAGCTAATTCAAACAGTGCTGGGGTGATTTGATTAACGCGAGCATCGGTACACTGCGCCGAAAGTAAAACCGCGACCAGTAATGTGTAGGGATCTTTATGATCAAGCGGGATCGGTTGTTCTGGGTAGAGCTCTTGCAGACGCTGAGCAATATAAGCCGCGCGCTCTTTTTTTAGCATTGGCTTTGATCGTTCCCTGCGGTGTTTTTAAGGCTTTGAACATAGGCTTTAATGCGCCGTGCACCTTCCGCGCATTGCTCCGGTTCGGCAACTAGGGCCATGCGCACATAGTTGGCGCCGGGATTAAAACCATCCACTTCTCTGGATAAGTAGCTGCCTGGTAATACGGTGACATGCTGCTGCTCAAACAAGCCGCGTGCAAACTCGGTATCGGCTATTGGGGTTTTAGCCCACAGATAAAAGGACGCTTCGGGAAGGCTGACATCGAGGCAGCCATCAAGGATATCGAGAACCTGATTGAATTTTTGCCGGTACAATACCCGATTGGCTTTAACGTGTTCTTCGTCCTGCCACGCAGCAGCACTAGCAAGTTGATGTTGAACGGGCATGGCGCAGCCGTGATAGGTGCGGTATAGCAAAAAGTCTTTGAGTATTTCTGCATCGCCGGCGACAAAGCCCGATCTTAAGCCCGGTAAATTTGAGCGTTTTGACAGGCTGTGAAAGACCACGCAGCGGTGGTAGTCACTGCGACCTAATTCGTCGCAGGCTTGCAGCAATCCCGGCGGCGGCGAGCCTTCGTCAAAATAGAGCTCGGAATAACACTCGTCGCTGGCAATGATGAAGTCGTATTGATCTGCAAGAGAAATTAGCTTTTGCATCTGTTGGCAGTTCATCACCGCGCCACTAGGGTTTCCCGGCGTACAAATGTATAGCAATTGGCAGCGTTGCCAAATATTAGGGCTGACGGCGTCAAAGTCTGGAATAAATCCGTTCTCAGGTCGACACGCTAGAAATTCTGGTGTGGCTCCGGCGAGTAAAGCCGCGCCTTCATAAATTTGGTAGAAGGGGTTGGGGCTGCACACCAAGGCCTCTGGGCTTGGGTTGACCACGGTTTGTGCGAAGGCGAACAAGGCTTCACGGGTGCCATTGACGGGTAGTATCTGGGTGTCAGGATTGAGTTGCTTTAGGGTAAAGCGCTTGCAAGCCCACCTTGAGATCGCCTGACGTAATTCAGGAATGCCCTTGGTGGTGGGATAGTTACTTAATTTGTCTAAGTTTTGGCTAATTGCTTCGCTGACAAACTGAGGCGATTGGTGTTTTGGCTCGCCAATTGACAGCGCGATGGGTGTCAGTGACGGCGCAGTTAGATCTTCAAATAGCAGTCGTAGCTTTTCAAATGGATAGGCGTGCAGTACGCTTAAATGTGGATTCATAGGACCTTTCTACTCGCCTTCTCATCTAGTTCACGACAGATCGCCTGCTGTATCTCTTCGCAAATTTTTGGGTCGTCGATGGGCTGTTGATTCTCATCGGTAATAAAAAATACATCCTCTACCCGCTCGCCGAGTGTGGCAATTTTTGCGTTTTGAAGTTGGATATTATACTGATTAAAAATACGCGCTAAGTGTGCGAGTAAACCCGGCCGGTCGGGGGTAATGACTTCCAGTACAGTCTGCGCTTTATTTAAATCTGTGGTCATGCTGGTTCTGGTTGGCGTGGAAAATAAGCGCATTTGGCGCGGTGTGCGTCGACTGGCTGCAGAGAAGTCATCAGGGTTTTCTAAATGTTCACGCATAAACTCAATAATATGTGCAATGCGGTTAGGGTTGTCGCCAATGGACTCACCATCTGCACCCAGCACATAGAATGTGTCCAGTGTGTAGCCGGTGCCACTATTATAAATGCGGGCGTCTTGAATGCTTAGATCTAGCTGTTCCATGGCCTCTGCGAGCTGTGCAAACAAGCCCACCCGCGCGTGGGTGTGGACAAATATTTGGCTAACGCCAGCGTGGTCCAGCAGACCGCCTTCTTTAATCAGTACCACGGTAGCATTGGCTTTTACACGGTCAGCAATGGCGCGGGTGTGCCAAACGATGTCGTCGATCTGCTCGCGAATAAAATAATCTTCGCCGGTGTCGGCCCACAGTTCGCGAATTTCTGTCTCAGTAAAGCCATAGTCTTCAAGCTTTTCAATGGCGCCGAGCTGAGTTTCGGCAATCCATTCCTGTTTGTCGATAGGGTTTTCTAAACCGCGGCGCAAGGCCCGTCTGGTTTCGGCGTATAGTTGGCGCATTAATGATGCGCGCCACGATGTCCACAGTGTGGGGTTGGTTGCGTTAATGTCAGCGACGGTGAGGCAGAATAAATAATCTAGGTGTTGTATATCGCCCATAGTTAAGGCGAATTCCCGAATGACCTCGGGATCTTGAATATCTTTGCGCTGCGATACTGAGGACATTTCTAGGTGTTTTTCTACTAGCCACGCCACCAGATTGCCATCGCGCTTATTGAGGCCCAGGTGCGCGCAAAATTCCCGCGCATCAACCGCGCCTAGGCTGGAGTGGTCGCCGCCGCGGCCTTTGGCGATATCGTGAAATAAACCGGCTAAATACAATAGCTCGGGTTTAGGCAGGCGCTGCATAATTCTGCAGGCCATCGGGTAGGTTTCCACCATGCTTGGATAACGGAAGCGGCTTATATTCTTGATTAGTTCTAAGGTGTGCGCATCGACTGAATAAATATGGAAAAGGTCGTGCTGCATTTGACCGACAATGCCGGCAAAGGCCGGAATGAATTTGTCGAGTATGCCAAAGCGCTTCATGCGGCGTAGGCTTAGCGCCACTCTTTGTGGTGAGCGCAGCAATTCTAAGAAGTAGCGTTTATTTTTGGGGTTGGCGCGAAAGCTATCATTGATAAGATGATGAGATTTTCGAATCAGCCGAATGGTGCTCGCGCGCACGCCATCAATGGCGTCATTACTCGCCATTAATACAAATATTTCCATCAGCGCCGAGGGGGTTTTGCTGAATACCTTGGCATTACAAACTTCAATGTGGCCGTTGCGCACCCGGAAGCGGCTATTAATTTCGAAGACAGTCTCTGCCTCGCAAGCCCGCAATATGGTTTCGTCGAAGTGCTGCATTAACACATCGTTAAGTTCGCCAAGATGCATTGCCCAGCGATAATACTGCTGCATAAATTGCTCTACGGCGAGCTTGCCGTCGCCATCAGTAAAGCCAAATTGCGCGGCTAGGGTGCGCTGATGGTCAAATACCAGCCGATCTTCTTCTCTGCCCGCTAATAGGTGTAAGGCAAATCGCATCTTCCACAAAAAGTCCTGGCCATCCTTGAGTGTGTCCAGCTCTTCTTTGCTTAGGAATTGGCGCTCTACTAGCTCGTCGATAGATTGGGCGCCGAAATGGCGTTTAACAACCCAGCCAATCATTTGAATATCGCGTAGGCCGCCGGGAGAACTCTTAACATTGGGTTCTAGATTGTATTCGGAATTGGCGTATTTGCGGTGGCGGGATATTTGTTCGTCCCATTTTGCGCGGAAAAATTCGCTGCTCGGCCAGATATTGTCGGGGCCGACCTTGTTCATTAATTCGGTGTGCAGCTCGGGGTTCCCGGCCAGAGTGCGCGATTCCATCAAGTTGGTGGCTACCGTGATGTCGTCAGCTGCTGTTTGGCAGCACTCACCCATACTGCGGACACTATGACCAATCTCCAGATTAATGTCCCAGAGTAGCGTGATGAGGCTCTCGATATTGTCGCGGTAATCCGCGCAGTCGTCGCTGGTGAGGATGAGCAGATCAATGTCGGAGTAGGGGTGTAACTCGCCCCGCCCATAGCCACCGACGGCGATGAGGCTTATATCGTCGCCCCACTGGTAGCTTTGCCAAATGCCCTGCAATAATTCATCGATACGCTGTGAACGCAGTGTGACGAGGGTGCGAATGTTTTCACCAGCCTCGAAACTGGTTTTTAGGTCGCTGGCCAGCGTTTTCAGATAATTTTTGTAAGTCTTTATGGACTCACCGGGCTGCGCCAGCGCATGGATGTCCGGGAGTGCAGATTGACTCATTATAGCTCTCGATAGAAAGGTTCATCGGGACGTGCAGTAAGGACTTCGACACCGTCCGCGGTTACGGCCATGGTGTGTTCCCATTGTGCCGACAGGCGGCGATCTCGTGTGGTAACGGTCCAGCCATCTTTGGTATTGAGTTTGGTTTGTTTTTTTCCTGCATTGATCATCGGTTCAATGGTGAAGGTCATGCCTTCCTTTAACACTAGATCATTGCGACGGTTATAGCCTTCGCCATAATGCAGTACCTGCGGATCTTCATGGAACACAAGACCGATGCCGTGTCCGCAGTACTCTTCTACAACGCTGTAGTGTTTGCCGCGCGCATGCTTGGCGATAATGGTGCCAATGTCGCTAAGTGTGCAGCCGGGCTTAACCAGCGCAATCGCTTGGTATAAGCATTCCTGAGTGACTTCGCACAGGCGCTTGGCGTGCTCAGGCACCGTGCCGACGTAATACATGCGGTTAGTGTCGCCGTGCCAGCCGTCTTTTATTACGGTGACATCAATATTTAAGATGTCACCATCCTTGAGTATTTTTTTGTCTGATGGAATACCGTGACAAATGACTTCATTTACCGAGGTGCAAACAGATTTGGGGAAGCCATTGTAATTTAGTGGCGCAGGAATGGCGTTTTGCACGTTAACTATATAGTCATGACAAATTTGATCTAGCTCGCCAGTGCTGATGCCCGGCTTGACATACGGGGTGATCATTTCTAATACGTCGGCGGCGAGTCGGCCGGCAATACGCATGGCGGCAATTTCGTCTGGCGTTTTAATGCTTACATTCATAGGGCTATACCGGTTTGCAGCGTCATCTGGCGATTCAAAGCCGGCTATTGTAAACCATCGCTTTATGGGTAGCGAAGACATCGCGGAATTTTAGCCTCAAAAGCGGTTTGTACTTTATGTGATAGGGGGTCTGTGGTATAAATACGCGCCCCAATAATGGCACGAGCTATTATTGGATTAATGACGCGCAGAAATCGGCACGTAATCCCGGGTGCTTCAACATGTGTTGGGGTTGGATTATGGGATCTCTGCAAGTTTGTAACCCGATGTTTATTAAGGAAAAGTCATGTCTCATGTAAGTATGCGTGAAATGCTGCAAGCCGGTGTTCACTTTGGTCACCAGACCCGTTATTGGAATCCAAAAATGGCACCATACATTTTTGGTGCGCGTAACAAGATCCACATTATTAACCTCGAGCACACCGTTCCTGCATTGAATAGTGCCTTGGATGCCATTGCTATAATGGCCGCTAATAAGAACAAAATCCTATTTGTTGGTACTAAACGTGCTGCAAGTAAGATTATCGGTGAACAAGCTGCCCGCGCTGGTATGCCTTTTGTAAGTCATCGTTGGTTGGGCGGCATGCTCACTAACTACAAAACTATTCGTCAATCTGTGCGTCGTTTGCGTGAGCTTGAAGCACAGAGCTTAGACGGTACGTTTGATAAGTTGACCAAGAAAGAAGCGCTGATGCGTCGCCGTGATATGGAGAAGCTAGAGCGCTCCATTGGCGGTATTAAAGACATGTCTGGTTTGCCTGATGCACTGTTCGTTATCGATGTAGATCACGAGCGTATTGCTATCCAGGAAGCTAACAAGCTGGGTATTCCAGTGTTCGGTATCGTTGATACTAACAGCAACCCAGATGGCGTAGATTTTGTTATTCCAGGTAATGATGACGCAATTCGCGCGATTAAATTGTATGTCACTGCCATTGCCGATGTTGCTATTAGTGCGGCTGCCAATGAACTTGTTGCTAAAGACGAGTTTGTTGAAGTTGCACCAGAAGGCGAAAGCGCCGCCGAGTAAATTGGCCCGCTAAGCAGTCTGCGAAAGGGGGCAAGGCCCCCTTTTTTTGGATATTGACTGAGCAGACGCCTGTTTTTGTGTCTGATCTCGAACTTGAGTTAACACGCTTAAGGTAATTAAGAGGATTTTAGGATGGCTGTAACAGCATCAATGGTAAAAGAATTACGCGATCGTACTGGTCTTGGCATGATGGAGTGTAAAAAAGCACTTAATGAGGCCAATGGCGATATCGAATTAGCGATTGAAGAAATGCGCAAGTCTAGCGGTCTTAAGGCAGCTAAAAAAGCGGGTCGTACTGCGGCCGATGGCGTTGTTAGCATCAAAATTGCAGAAGATGGCAGCTACGGCGTTGCGGTTGAAGTGAACAGCGAGACAGATTTTGTAGCGCGTGATGCCAGCTTCTTGGCATTTGTTGCCCAAATAGTTGATAAGGCTTTCGCTACTAAGGCGACTGATGTTGCTGAGTTGATGAGTGGTGAGCTGGAGTCTGCACGTGAAGCGCTGGTTCAAAAAATCGGTGAGAATATTTCCGTGCGTCGCTCATTGGTTGTTAGCGCAGAAGATGGCGTAGTTGATGGCTATGTGCATTCTAATAACCGTATTGCGGTATTGGTTGCACTGAAGGGCGGCGATTCTGAGTTGGCACGCGATGTTGCTATGCACGTTGCTGCAGTAAATCCGCGGGTTGCTAAATCTGCCGATATGCCTGAAGAAGAAATCACCAAAGAGCGTGAAATCTTTACAGCGCAAGCGGCCGAGAGCGGCAAGCCACCTGAGATCATTGAAAAGATGATTGAAGGCCGGATTCGCAAGTTCTTGTCTGAAAGCTCTCTGGTTGATCAGGCGTTTGTTAAAGACCCTGAGCTTACCGTGGGCAAGTTGCTGAAAAACAGCAATGCCGATATTCAAACATTTTTGCGTTTTGAAGTGGGCGAAGGTATCGAGAAAGAAGAAGTAGACTTTGCCGCCGAGGTGGCTGCTCAGCTGAAAGGCTAAGCCACTAATGTTAGCGGGGCCTGCGGGCCCCGCTTTACTTTAGGCGATATGCAGGTGTCTTGATAATATCGTGTAATGTGGTGGGGTAAGAAAAATGTCTAGCCAAGCTCGAGATAAGAAATACAAGCGCATACTGCTTAAATTAAGCGGTGAGGCTTTGATGGGTGGCCTGGGATTTGGTATTGATCCTAAGGTATTAGACCGTATGGCGCTTGAAGTTGGTCAACTGGTTGGTATCGGTGTGCAGGTTGGTCTAGTGGTTGGCGGCGGGAATTTGTTCCGTGGCGCGGCACTGCAAACCGCTGGCTTAGATCGTGTGACTGGCGATCATATGGGTATGTTGGCTACAGTAATGAACGCCTTGGCGCTTCGTGATGCGTTAGAGCGCAGTAATATAAAATCTTCGGTGATGTCTGCGATTCCCATGAGTGGTGTTGTTGATCACTATGATCGTCGCAAGGCGATTCGTGCCTTATCCCGTGGTGAAGTAGTTATTTTTGCCGCCGGTACAGGTAATCCGTTTTTTACAACCGACTCTGCAGCGTGCTTACGCGGCATTGAGGTTGATGCGGATTTGGTATTGAAGGCAACAAAAGTAGACGGTGTTTACAGTGCAGATCCCATGCTCGATCCCGATGCTGTAAAGTATGATTATCTCAGCTACGATGAAGTGTTGAATAAAAAGCTCGAAGTTATGGACTTGACCGCGATTTGCTTGTGTCGTGACCATAATATGCCGTTGCGGGTTTTTGCGATGGAGCAGCAGGGGGCTTTATTGAATATTGTGGTGGGAGGCGAAGAGGGTACTCTGGTTGGTGCCGCCGCAACACGCGAGGAGAAACGTCGTGATAGATGATTTGAAGGAAGACGCTAAGCAGCGTATGGCCAAGACTATCGAGGCCTTGGGAACTAATTTCAATAAAATTCGTACCGGCCGCGCACACCCTAGTTTATTAGATGGCTTGCGGGTGTCTTACTACGGTACCGATACGCCCCTATCGCAATTAGCGAATATAGGTGTCGAAGACTCAAGAACATTGACAGTAACGCCTTGGGAAAAGAATATTGTTCCCGACATTGAAAAGGCGATTATGAAGTCAGACCTGGGTTTGAATCCTAGCTCTGCTGGCAGCGTGATCCGTATTCCAATGGCTATGCTTACCCAAGAAACCCGCAAGGGTTATATCAAGCAGGCTAGGCAGGAAGCTGAAAGCGTGCGGGTATCAATTCGCAATGCGCGTCGCGACGTGCTGTCTGACTTGAAAGATTTGCTAAAAGAGAAAGAAATTAGCGAAGACGAAGAGCGTCGCGCGCAGGATGATGTGCAGAAAATCACCGATCAGTATATTGCTGAAGTTGATAAAGCACTGGCGGCGAAAGAAGCCGACCTGATGGAAATTTGAGCGTTGAGCTGAATTGTTTAAATGCCAGTAACAACGCGGGATTCCGCGCCTAAGAGTGTTCCCCGGCACGTTGCCATCATTATGGATGGCAATAATCGCTGGGCTAAACAGCAGGGTTTGAAATCGTCCGCTGGCCATCGCGCCGGCGTCGAAGTAATACGTCCGCTATTAAAGAAAACCCGAGAGCGCGGCGTAGAAATTGTTACTTTATTTGCTTTCTCTAGCGAAAATTGGCAGCGGCCAACCCTCGAAGTTCAGGCCTTAATGCGGCTATTTTCAAGCTATCTCGATAGTGAAACCAAGCAGCTACATGCTGATGGCGTGCGAATGCGGTTTATTGGTGAACGCAGCCAATTTTCAGCGGCGCTTCGCAAGCAAATGGATTACAGCGAGCAGCTAACCCGTTTTAATCGAGACACGCAGTTGGTCATCGCGGTTGATTACGGCGGCCAGTGGGACATTGTTAGCGCTGCTAAAGCAATGGCAGAAAAAGTCAAAGCTGGCGAGCTCAGCACTGATGATTTTAGTGTTGAGTTATTTGATAGCTATCTTGCACTTGCAGATGTTGCTAAGCCAGATCTTTGCATTCGCACTGCCGGTGAACAGCGAATTAGTAATTTTATGCTGTGGCAGTTAGCGTATAGCGAATTATATTTTACCGATTGTTTTTGGCCTGATTTTAACGCAGAAGAGTTAGATAAGGCGCTTGATGCCTATGCGTTTCGAGAGCGGCGGTTTGGCGGTCGAAATAATGATAATAATGCAGAAACGCCTGAATAAAGGAATCAGTTTATGTTAAAGCAGCGGATCATCACCGCGGTGTTGATCGTAGCCACGCTATCGGCGGCACTGGCTTATTTGTCTCTGCCTGCTTTGTCGGCAGTGTTTGCGCTTGTTGTGTTGCTGGCTGCCTGGGAATGGTCAGATATGACTGGCTTCTCTAGTAATTTATCCCGCATTTTCTATGTCGCAGCATGTGGCCTGCTGATGGCGGTCGCTGGGTGGAAGATAGATTTACTTGGCAGTGTTGATCAGGCCGAGGTCCAGGAAATTGTTGTTGCTGCCAGTCTTTGGTGGGCTATCGCCTTGCTTTGGGTTAAGTCCTACCCGTCAAGTGCGGGGCTTTGGGGTCCGCTTTGGATGAGGGCCTTAATGGGCTTTCTGGTTTTGGTGCCGGCGTGGCTGGCCCTTTGTTATTTAAGAAGCTTAAGCGGCGGGGTGTGGTTGATTGTACTGGTAATAGCCCTTGTTGCTTCTGCTGATATTGGTGCTTATTTTGTGGGCCGCGCCTTTGGAAAAGCCAAGCTTGCTCCTGCGGTGAGTCCAGGAAAATCTTGGGCGGGTTTTTGGGGTGGTTTGGCATCAAGTACTTTACTGTCTGCCTTGTTGTGGGTGGTATTGGCGCGGATGTCGCCGGGAGCGATACCAATCGGTTTATTGCCCTTGATCTGTCTTGTGATAGTGACCGTCTTGGCCTCGGTCTTAGGGGATCTATTGGAAAGTATGGTCAAGCGCCATCGCGGTATTAAAGACAGTGGCCACCTGTTGCCGGGGCATGGCGGAATAATGGACCGTATAGACAGTATTACGGCCGCAGCACCGGTGTTTGCCTTGGGTTTGATGGCAACGGGATGGGCCTGATGCAGTCAGTTACTGTGCTGGGTTCTACCGGCTCTATAGGTGTCAGCACATTAGACGTATTGGCGCGTCATCCTGAGCGTTATTGCGTTTACGCCTTAACGGCTAATCGCAATCTAGATACATTGTTTGAACAGATTGAAGTGTTTTCTCCGCGCTATGCGGTATTGGCTGATACGACTCTTGTTAAGTCCTTTGCCGATCGACTTGCGTCTGCTGGTCTGAGTACCGAGGTGCTTGGCGGGGAAGACGGCCTGTGTGCAGTGGCGCGTGAGGCTGACGTGACGATGGCGGCGATTGTGGGGGCGGCGGGTTTGCTGCCAACCATGGCGGCGGTTGAAGCGGGTAAAAAGGTTTTATTAGCAAATAAAGAAGCTTTAGTGATGGCTGGGCCGCTGTTTATGGACGCTGTCGAGCGTCATGGCGCAATTTTATTGCCGATAGATAGCGAGCACAATGCGATTTTTCAATGCTTACCGCCCCAAAATCAGTTAGGCAGCGGTCAGGGCAGCCCCTTTGCTAATGGCGTTCGACGTATTTTGCTGACCGGTTCAGGCGGGCCGTTTCGGACCACAGCCTTGGCAGACTTAGCTGGTGTGACACCAGATCAGGCATGCGCGCACCCTAATTGGTCAATGGGGCGCAAAATATCCGTTGATTCAGCAACTATGATGAATAAGGGCCTAGAGCTGATTGAGGCTTGTTGGTTATTTCATACAGCCCCCTCGAATATTGATATTATTGTTCATCCCCAGAGTGTTATTCACTCGATGGTTGAGTATATTGACGGCTCGGTATTGGCGCAGCTTGGCAATCCAGATATGCGTACGCCTATCGCACATGCCTTGGCGTGGCCGGAGCGTATTGTGTCCGGGGTTGGCACTTTAGATATTATTAGTCAGGCGCGTTTGGATTTTGAGGCGCCAGACGAACACCGCTTTCCGTGTTTGCGGCTGGCGCGTGAGGCCGCAGTGCGGGGCGGAACAGCGCCAGCTGTGTTGAATGCGGCGAATGAAATTGCTGTTGAAGCATTTCTTGATGGGCGCTTGGCGTTTGTCGATATTGCCACGGTTATAGAGCAGGTTATGTTGACGCTAGAAGTTGTTGAACCGCAATCACTCGCGGATGTCCAACAAGCGGACAGCAAGTCTCGTGTTTTGGCAGTGGCAATTATTGCCGAGAAAGCCTTGATTTAATTGATAATCGATACGGCTCAGTGGTTTTGAATAGACTGACCGTTAGCATGAAATAGGGCAAAGAATTTGTTGGACATATTACAGACGATACTAGTGACACTGCTAACCTTAGCCATCTTGGTGACAGTGCACGAATTCGGCCATTTTTGGGTCGCGCGGCGTTGTGGCGTCAAAGTTTTGCGGTTTTCCGTGGGCTTTGGCAAACCTTTGCTATCTTGGTCTGATCGCAGTGGCACTGAATATGTTATCGCCGGCATTCCACTCGGTGGCTACGTTAAAATGTTGGACGAGCGCGAGGGTAATGTTCCTGAAGAGTTACTAGATCAAACGTTTAATCGCGCAACACCCCGTTCGCGCATTGCCATTGCGGCGGCTGGGCCCTTGGCAAATTTTATCCTGGCTATTCTGGTCTATTGGTTGGTCTTCTTAAATGGCGTTAGCGGTGTTGCGCCAATCGTCGCCAAGGTAGAAGCTGGTTCTCTGGCCGAGAGAGCAGGGATTATCGCCGGCCAAGAGTTTTTGTCCGTCGACGGCAAGGCGACCCCGACATGGGAAGCTCTGCAGCTACAGCTTCTGGATCGCATTGGGGAAAACGGCGAAATCCTAGTCAATATGCGCTCATCTGACACAGGTCTGGTGAGCGAAAAAGTTGTGTCCTTGACCGATTGGATGCATGACGTAGAAGAGCCAAATCCGGTGCGCGAGTTGGGCGTGACCTTATTCGTGCCAGAAGTTATTCCAAGAATAGAATCAGTCATGCCGGAAAGCCCGGCCGAGCGCGCGGGGCTGCGTGCTGGAGATTTGGTTCTTGAGACGGATGGTCAGCCTATTAACACTTGGTTGGAATGGGTGGAGCAGGTAAGGCTAAAGCCAGAACAAGCGGTTTCGGTGACGGTTGAGCGTGACAATCAGCGCGTCATGCTCACAATGACGCCAGAACGCAAGCTCGATGAGGGATCTAAGGCATATGGCTATGTTGGAGTGGGTGTTGCAATGCCCTCTTGGCCTGAGGAAATGCAGAGAATGACGGAATACGGGTTTATTGGCGCGGCTGTTGCAGCAGTTGACAAAACCTGGACGATGAGCGCTCTTACCTTATCGTCAATTAAAAAGATGTTGATGGGTCTGTTATCGCCGAAAAACTTGAGTGGGCCGATAACCATTGCTAAAGTGGCGGGCTCCTCAGTGCAGTACGGATTTTTTGCATGGCTGACGTTTTTGGCATTGTTGAGTGTCAGCCTTGCCGTTTTAAACTTATTACCAATTCCTGTATTGGATGGCGGGCATATTGTCTACGCTCTGGTAGAGTGGCTCACCGGTAAGCCGGTGGCAGAACAGGTACAGGTGTGGGCTAATCAGACGGGCTTGGTACTAGTAGTATGTTTGATGGTTTTTGCGATATATAACGATGTGTTGCGCCTTTAGTCTCTAAGATAATGCAATACTTTTAATCTTACACAGTGGTGGCGTCAGTTTTGATTTGGCGTTGGCACAAAGCCTTGGTTTTTAGCTGTTGATGAAACGCTTTTTAGCATTTAGTTTTTTCCTGTGGTCGGTGAGTCTTTTCGCTGTTGCCCAAAATTCACTGCCGATTTCAGATATTCGCGTAGAAGGCCTACAGCGAATATCGTCGGAGACGGTGTTCTCCGCTCTGCCGATAAGTATTGGCGATTTGGTCAGTACCCGTAGCGTAGCAAACGCGTCTAGGGCGCTGTTTGGTACGGGTAACTTCGACGATATCCAGATTGGTATGGATGGTGACATACTTGTGGTGAAAG
>TARA_R110001592_G_scaffold78043_2_pt1 | contig 14259 bp, 20 predicted proteins | sample TARA_R110001592 | Tara Oceans TARA_R110001592 (sample SAMEA4398387) | marine metagenome | biome: Polar Biome; feature: [SRF] surface water layer (ENVO:00010504); material: water (ENVO:00002006), including particulate matter (ENVO:01000060) such as... | depth 5 m
TTTCATTCACAACATTTCTCGTAAAACCTAATTTCTCACCAATTTTAGATAAACTGGTAAAATCTTCTTCCATTAGTATTTGATTGTTAGCAATCACTTTACATTTCCAGCACATTTTATTTGTATTTGCTCCAAGAGTTCTCATATTAGTTATTTATATTATATAGTTATTTTATTTTTAAGTATGTTTAAACGACTTTAATAATTACCCCAAAATTGTTTAAAATCACCGATAATAAAATATTTTAGATTATATATGGAAAAATCGCAACCAATAAAAATTGAAGAAAAGAATGACACAAAAGCAATTGACGCAGTTATGTCTCAATTACTTAAAATGGGTGGATTAAGAGTTGAGAATATAATTGAATTACAATATATACTTAAACTAATTCACGAAGGACCTCTCGCACTTAAAGAAAAACAAAATTGCGGTAATTGTTTGAATATGATAATTACATTAGCAAATCTTTATTTAGAAAATCATAAAGATAATGATTATGAAGTTGTCAAAAGTTATAGTAGCGACGAAGACCACGATTTATAAATTAACATTTTGAGTTATATTACAATACTTTAAAACTCCTCTTGGTTTAATTTGTTTATGATAAAAATTACTTATTATTTGATTATCTACACCAAGATAATAACTCATTTCTTTAATTGATTTACACTCTAAAACTTTGAATACATTAGATTTTTCTACGCTATCAAAAAGTATTAGATACCATATTAATCCTTTCTTATTCCCCATATATTAAAGATTTATATTTTAATTTTATACAAATTATTTTTACGGCATTTCGGGATATCCTTCCATATTTATATCGTCCAACCCTTCTAAATCTACTACTTCACCTTTCGGAGTATTTATAGGGTTATATGGGATACTCTCCGTAGTTGAATACCAATATGGAGACGCCGCAGAAACTCCACCACCAATACCACCGATTATATATAAATCACTTGTAGTAGTTGTCCCAGTTGGATTAGAATTAAAAGAATTAGCAAACTCTGGATAAAAATCTATTGTTGTATCTTCTTCTAATGGAGCACCATAATCATAGATATATTCATATTCGCAGTAATGCGTTCCGTCTAATGCGATATCTAAACCTCTCATACCCCTATTAGTTATACCGACTCTAAATAAACTATTAGGATAATAGTTAGAAGTATTAGGTTCAGACGCCAACTGGACGTAGAATTGTCCTATTCCTAAATCTACAAGGTTTTCTTCTTCCCAACCAAAATAACCTTTTAGACAAATCTTAAAATAACGCTGACCCGCTTTTCCGTCTATACTAATTACGACAAAGTTTTCATTTCCACCAACAGAAGCGTCGCCGTCATATGTCATAGGATAAAAGTAAGTAAGACCTCCCACAGTAGCGGGACCACTCGCTACAATTTCTATAATTCCCATAGGTAAAGAACTATCTGCTAGTTGGACGAATTGGTATGCTTGATAATTTATAGGGGTTTGATTAGAAGGGTCGTGGAGATTTAAATTAGTTGTTTCCGTTCCGCTTGAATGACCTTCTAATTTATCATTACTATTCATAAACTTTAATATTCCGTTAGTCCCACTATCTCCGTCAATACGGAGTTGCCCCCTACAAAGTATAGCGTATGGATAAGGACCTCCGCTTGTTGTATTTGCGACTTCTAAAGTTCCTCCGTCTCTAAATTGTATTCGTGCTCCCGCATTATTACCCGAAGTCATTACAAGATTATTAAAGTCTGTTTGTCTATCTTTAAAAATCAACTGACCCGGGTCTCTGGCCACGCCGTCTTTGAGACCCCCTACAACGATACTTTCAAAAGCACAATCACCGAATTCGTGGTTTCCAAAGAGATTAGAAATATCTGAAAAATCTGTATTTTTTAATGATAATCTGTGTGTAGTATTAGCACCTTGTAGAATACCCGACGCAGTAGCAGTTCCAATTTGAGCAGAATAACTCCCAGTCGTATAATCAACCCTCAATGGAGCGTCAGTCAAATATACTGCGGGATTGCCTCCCGCACCAAGACCACTTGAAGCAGTTAAATATGTTGCTGACCCGTCAGTCTTTCTGACACTAAATCGTTCTATCACTCTTGTAGGGTCTTGTGTGATATCTATTGTAGCGTCAGACCCGTCATATTGGTCGTTCTTTATTGTAGGGTCATTGACAGTGCCCACTCTTAAATTATTCATTCCAATAGACCCAGTCGTATCAAAAGCAATATCAGTTTTCAGTTTGACACCCGCTATTGAGTGGTCGGGTATTGAAAGGTCTGACACAAAATCCCATTCAAGAATGTTTGTAGTTTTATTTTTTGCTATGACTTGGTCGGGTTGCCCGAAATCCCCGCCAATACTGATTGCTGTTGCGGTTGCTGGAAGTCGCAGAGTTCCTTGACCCGCTCCAATCCCCGTTATTGTAGCACGACCCGTATTAAATCCGTCTAAACTCATTATAGTATATAATATATAAAACTAAAATAATATAGATATATAAGTAAAAAATATTATTCTTAATAAAGTTATAATGAGTGAAGAACAATTTACAATATCAGAAGAAGAGAATGAAGAAATTGAAGTGATTGAAGAACCCGAAGAAGAACTTGATAAAGTCGTTCAAAAACCTAAAAAACCGAGAAGTCAAAAACAATTGGAAGCACTCGCAAAAGCAAGACAAAAACGTAAAGAAAATATCGCAAAAAAGAAAGCAGAGCAAAATAATAAAGTTAAACTTAAAGAAGAAGAACTCTACAATACGGACTCAATACCGCCAGAGTTTGAAGCGAAATTGAAGAAAGACGCTTTATCTCAACCAAAACTCGCAAGGACTAAATCACGAAAACCGAAAATTGTATATCAAGACGCAGAAAGTAGTGAAGAAGAAATAATTGTTGTAAAAGCACCAAGACGGCGTAAATCAAAAAAGAAGAAGAAAATTATAGTCCAAGAACCCGAGAGTTCAAGTGAAAGTGAAGAAGAAGTGATTGAAAAAATTATTCAAAAACCTAAAAGAGTTTATCGTAAAAAAAGAAGTTTGAAAGTAGAAGATAGTGATAGTGAAGACGATACTTATACATACTCCCAAGAAGAAATTACGAATTATCCACTAAGATATGCGGACGTATTTAGGTTTGTTTAATTTTCTTATATATATTATAAATGAGTAGAAACAAGAAATCTAAAATTAACATAAAAGAAGTAGAGAATGATAATAAAATCGTTTTATCAAAGTTCAAGTTTAGTTGTGATAGTATAGACGACACCATACCATTACCTCTACCAAGAATGTTGAGTTTCTTTATGCTAATCTGCGGAAGACCGGGCAGCGGAAAGACCTCACTAATATTGAACCTCGTTTGTAAGCGTGGTAAAATGTATAATAAAAAGTTTGATAAGATATTTGTATATAGTCCAAGTTTGACAACTATGAAAGAAAATCCATTTGAAGAATTAAGTGAAGAACAATTATATACTGATTTAACGGAAGAAAACTTATCATTTGCTCTTGAAGACATAGCGGATAGTGGTGAAAAAGTTTTATTTATCTTGGACGACGTAGTTAATGATATGAAGAAATCTGTTGGGGTTCAAACACTTTTATCAAAAATGCTTATGAACCGTAGACACCTCGCGGGAAGTGGCGGTTCTACGAGTTTTATAATCACGACGCAAGTATATAATAAAATACCCGCACCGATACGAAAAACTGCTTCTCATATAATTATTTATCATACAAGAAATAAAAAAGAATTGGATACAATTTTTGACGAGTTAATAGTTATACCGCATAATGATTTTTATGAAATCTTAAAATATTGTTTTGATAAAAGACATAACTTTCTTTATATAGATATAAATAAATCGCACGATAAAATGTTCCATAAATGTTTTAATCAATTAGAGTTTAGTTCTACTAATGAAACGGGGTTATGATTGAACCTTTGGTTCAATTGTGAATACTTTGTATTCTACGACAATTTAAATCTTTTCTTAAAATCACTGATACTTGCTTTTAATGTTGGTTTATTCCATAAAATCCAACGACTTAATGCTCCCGCAGTTTCGGGGTTATTCCAATTTTCTCTTGGAGCGTGGCGTTTTAAATATCTTGCTTTTCTTTTTTTATCTTTATGTTTAGTAAAATCAGACATTCCTTCTGCTCCAAAATGGATTGTTTTTAATTTTCCGTCGCAATCAAATACCGCCATTAACTTTTTTCCTTTCTTTGTTGATTTTTTTATAACTACTTTCATATATACTATATACTATCTTTTATATTTCTCCCAAATTGCTCTATCTATTTTACGACTAGGTCCACCTAATATAACAGACGCTAATCTCCCATATCCCCAAGAGAACGGCGTTTGATTTGGTCTGCTACCAGACGAATAATATGCTCCTTTACCTTTATTTATTACTTGTTCTTGACCCGCTTTCCGTAATATATTTTTATGGATAAACTCTTTATCAGTTATTTTTGTTTTGTATTTATCTTCAAACTTTTTCGCCCAACCACTTCGTTTGGATACAAACGAAGTTTTAGGTCTTTCTTTTTTTTCTACAATTGATTTTATTTGTGCCGTCCTTTCTTTACCTTTTAAGTTTGCGAGATAATGTTTTGGTATATTATACTCTTTGCCTTTATACTTGACTTTCATTATTATATACAAATATTTAATTAAAAGGTCTATCTACGATTAATTTATTATTTACTGCGTTATGTTGTGCTCTCCTTCTTTTATACAATTGCCTATCACGGCGATTGCTACCAGTTTTAAATCTTGCTACGACTGGGTCAAAATGTGCTTGATATGTGTATATTGGAGTGTTTGGTGAAGCATTAGATACTTGACCTATACTCTCACCAAAATTACGGATACTATCAATTCTATTCAGTTCAGTTGGAATACCACGACTAACCGCAAATCTATTTCGGATTCCGTCTTTAAATTGGTCTTTTCTAAAAAATTGTGGAACACCATTTAACGCTCCAAGAGTATTAGGTTCGCTTCCACCACTATTTCTTGGGGGTGGATTTGGTATTCCGCCTCCACTTCTTTTGTAATCGTAATTGAACGGACGCCCTATTATTCTTGCCATTATATAATATCTATTTTATTTTTTTCTCTTTAACTCCCTTGATAATATTAATTTTTGGTCTATACCTTCTATATTCTCTATGATATCTTTTGCTCTTATTAATCTTTTATTGAGTAAATCTATTCTATTATTAGGCATTCCAGTTTCTTCGTCAATTCCTAAATTGATATTCTTTTTAATCCATTTCTCGTCAAGATTATTCTTTCTCGCAATATTTCTTGCTTCTTCCAAAACTCGTAAGTTTATACCGATTAAACTTTTCTTTTCATTTTGTAGATTATCCAATTGTTCTTTCTTATGTTTATCAAATTGTTTTTTAATTTTCTTTTTGATTTCTTTGTTATTCTTTTCTTGTTCTTTTTTAAACGCTTCTCTTTTTTTTTTGAGATTTCCTTCATTACTCAATTGTTCTTTGACTTTCATAAAACTTGATTTTGCTTTTTCTATTTTACTATTAATACTTGGAGTATCTCCTTTCAAATCACCAGCAATTAATCTATTGAATAAACTGCGATAAGAGTTATATGATAATTGTTGAATTGTTTTTTTATCAGTGATTTTATTTACATTAAATAATACTTTTAATATTTTTTCTATTTTTTGTTTTACTTCTGACGCTCCATTATTTAAACCTACTAATGTGTGTAGATTATCAAGTTTAAAATCTTTTATAAACTTATTCATTCCTATTCTTAATCCATTAGGAGTTGTTATGTCGCTTGATTCTTTTTTAGATATTTCTATACCTATTTCTTTTGGGTCTTTGATTTCCTTAACGCTTTTAGACATTTCTTTATCCACCCAATCTTCTTTGAACTTCTCACTTAATATTGTTTTAATTCTTGCTGGTATAACTTCATTTTCAATAAACTCTTTGATTTCACCTTTATCTCCAATTTTTGCTCCTTCATTTCTTAATGTCTTTTGGAGTTCTTTTTCTTCTTTTACTTTTCTATTGATTAAGGTTTTATTCTCTCTATTATCTTTAGTATCTTCTTTTTTAGATTGGAGATAATCTTTGTATTCTTGTTTATTCATAACCGATTGTTTCTTTTCTTCTAATCTTCTATCACGCATACTTCTTGCCGACGCTAATCTATGATAATTCTGTTTTTGAGACGAACTCATAAACTCATATGATTTTCCTATTTTATTAGCGAACTCTTGCGGTGTTATTAATGGAGTAAAAACTGCTGGGGGTTTAGGTGGTCCCGACCCACCAAAGTTATTATTACAAGTCCTATACAATTGACCCGCATTCCCATATCGCATATAACAAACTGGTTGAGACATTATATTATCATTAATATATTTATTTAATCAAAACTGATAGAAACTTTTTTTCTTTCTACGGATAATCCTTGCTTCTTTAATTTCTTTTCAATTTTCTTCTTTTCATTCTTGATTGCTTTTTTCGTAATAGGTTCTCCCCAATGATATCTTGCTATGATTGGTAGCAAGTCGTCGGGTATTTTAGGATAATTGTTTTTATACCATTCAACCCCTTCTTCTTCTGTTCTTATCTGTATAAATGATAAAGGTAGTGGAGTTTTATGTTTTACTTTTGCTGTCTTATTTATTATTTCAACTGGGACTTCAAAATCATATTTTTCTCTTGTTGTGTATTCTATATCTGTTTCTTCCGCCATTCCAAAAGTAAAATTGATTTTATTATTTGTCTCGGAGTAGAAGTGTTTGTTTCCATTCTTACTTTCATATTCTTCAATTGAGAAGTTTTCCTTGTGGTCTCGTGGGTCTTTATCTAATGATATTCTAACTCCCGCAGAACTTTTACAAGTAAAAGGATTTTTGATTATTTGGTTATCACTTTTACTTTCACTCATTATATTATCTAAAAAGATTTTTATTTTGGAATAAAATATTTTATTTATATATGAGTATGGATAATTTTACTATGTCTGATTTAGGTATTTTTATCACGACGATAGCGGGGGCAATTGTATTGGTTTGTGGAGCAATACAAAAGTCCAAATGTAAAGAAATAAAATTATGTCCGCCAAGTTGTATAAGAGACCCTACAATTAAAACCGAACCTACTGGATTAACTCCAAGATTACCACCAAAATCTACTGGTGCTTAGATAAATACTCTTTTGATTCAATTAATACTCTTTCCATTTCGTCAGTTGTATATCCTTCTCTTTTTTTAAAGTTTTCTATTGTTGCGATATTATTTTGTATCTCTTGAATATTCGCCATTTCACCAAGTTTGATTAATCCGCCAATTGTTAATATAACTCCCAAAGTTAAGACAATCCAAACCATTATATTATGACATATATTAAAAATTAATATATATACATAAATCTTTGATTTCTGTGTCATTATATTTTATTTTTTAGATTTCTTTTTACGATTATCAACTTGCGGTTTCTTAACTCTCGCTCCTTGTGGTTTCTTGACTGGTTTAGTTTTATTCGGTTTCTTTTTAGCACCACCGCCTTTCTTCATTTTACTCTTGACTATTGCGTCTAATAGGTGTGCTGGTAATTTATCATATTGTTTTTGTGTGATTAGTCCTTTATCTAATCCTTTCTTACTTAACTCTGACGGCATATTTATAATATTAACAAATATTTTAAAAGATTATCTTATTGTTTTTTATTTCTTAATTGTTGTATTCGTCTCATTTTGATAAACAATTCATTTAGCATTTGTTCTGTTTCAGTATCTCTAATTAAACCGAGTTCTGATAATCTTGCTTTAATTCCTTTCTGTCTTGATAAAGTTGCTCCCCGAGCAATTTCGGGTCTTCCAATACCCGCTCTTCCAAGTATTCTTTTGAGTTCTATTACTCTTTGTTCCAATTCAGTTATTTCATATCTGTCTTCGGGTTTTAATTTTTCTTTTGCTTGACCCCGTCCCGTTCGTCTATAATACCTTTGATTTTTTACCGCACTTTCAATTATTTCTCTACTCATTCTTTTTGCGATTGCTTGTCTTTCTTCACTACTACCCCGTTGTCTTGGTCTTGGGGCAGTTCTACGGACTGCTCTTCTAAAACTTGAAGTGCTATCGGGACTTGAACTACTTGTTGAACTATCACTTGTAGTTGTGCTTATTTCTCCACCACTAAACTCTACGGGACTTGCTGTATCTGTTGACGACCCCATAAAGTCGCTGGGAATTGTTGAAGAACGGCGAGTTGATACTGAACTATCACTTTCACTTGATAAACTTGAATAATTCGGTCCGTCATATTCCGTTTCACTTTCTATTACAATTGGGACAATTCCTTTACTTCTTAATATATTATCACGACCTACTTTAAATTGCTGTAAATCTCTTTGTCTTTGTATTTCTATTTCTTCGGGTGATTTTACTTGGAATTGTTTTAATGACAATCTCCTTATTCTTTCTTTATTTGTTAATGGTTGTTCTAAAACTGGTGGTAATCTTCTTGCTCGGGACTTTAATGGAACTGATACTTCAAAATCACTTTCGTCTGTTGAATATTCGTCTTCCCTTATACTTTCAAAATCAGAGTCGTCGTCTTCTAACTCGTCAGCAGTTTCAAACTCAACGTCAGAGTCATAAACGGGTGCTCTATTATTTGACCTAATTGGGTCTGCTTTCAAAATTAATGTTCTACCACCTTTTAACCTTAACACTTGGCGAGTATCTCTTGGAGTAATTGTTCTTGGACTAGGTTTTACTCTTGGTGGTTTTGCTGTTCCTAAACCAGTCCTACCGAGACTTGTTTGCGGTTCGGGAAATCTACGACTTGTTATATTAGGCGTTATGGTTCTTGGACTTGGTGCTACTGGTCTTCTTGCGTTTTCTCTTCTTGCTTTTGCTTGTTCTATTTTTTGTAGATTTGCTCTTTTTTGTTCTTCTCTTACAATTCCGTCTCTTATTCCAATTGCGATTTGTTCCGCCATATAATCGGGGTTTTCACTTGCTACTTTTCTTTGACTTCCAGATAATCCCGCATTAGAAGGAAACGCATAATCAAGACTACTACCAAACCTTTTCATAAGTATTTTATCTTGTTGTTTTTGTCTCGCCACATTAGATATATCATTTACAGTTATTGGTCTTTCTTTCTTACCACTTTTATCATATGACCCGGGTCCGCCACGAGAACCTTTACCACCAGTCCCCGTTCCTTGTGCTACGACTTTTGTTATAAACTTACCGCCTTTTTGACTTGCCTTTGCTCCCACTTTTGCTGGGATTGTTTTAGTAGTCTTTTTTTTCTTCGGCATTATATTATATCTAATAATTTTATTAATAGTATAGATTAATAAAAATATTATCAATATTATATAATGTTTGTAGTAATCAAAGACCAGCAAGGTAATTTTCGTGTCAAAAATACTAATACTGGAAAAGTAGGTCGGGACCGCTTTAAGTCCAGAGCAAACGCAGAAATACAAAGAAAAAATAGAGAAAGATTTATAAAATTAATTCAACAAAAAACTTCACTTGGGACTAATGGAAAAAAGAAAAAGAAAAAGAAGTAGATTACTCTTCTTCACTACTACTACTATCTTCGTCCGTAGACGCACATATATTAAGAAGTAAATCACGATTATTTGCTACATATAACTCATTCATAACTTGATAATATAGATTTCTCCAATTTGTATTTCTTGTTTCAATCATACGATTTTTATTAAACACTTCAATATGATTTTCTTTTAAATATTTGATTCTCGGTTCATAATCATTACTTATTTTATAATTGGATTTTATATAAGTATTATTATAACAGATATAATTCCAATTAATCTCACAATAATTATGTGTAGTTTGAATAATATATTTTCCACTTTTCATACGAGTTCTTTTAATAATAGCACTATTCTCTATGTCTTCTTTATTTTCAATATATTCTTTTATAACTGATTTAAACTTTTCATTATGATTTCTTTTATTCAATTCATATTCTTCTTTACTTAAATCTCTTGACTTTTTAAATATAACTTTTAATATATCGTGCGGTAGGTCCATAAGGTTTATTTGCTTCATATTCACTTTTTATATATATATGTTCTTGTTTTTAAGTATGTTTATTTAACATATTTTAATGACAAGACAGACAACCGATATAAAAAAAATCCCAACTAATTTTATTTATTCTAACTTTTCCATTCTATACAAATCCTATGATTTTACTTCCATACCCAACTTTTCCCAACTTCACCATTCGTAATCCTAAGATTTCCAATTGGGGCGTTTGGGGGGTTATAGATTATTCCACCTTCTTCCAAATAAGGTGTCATAAATCCATTATATTTCATTTCAATAAAATCCCTTTGAATATAGTAAAATCTAATATGAACCCTATTTATGATTTCAAAACTACATAAATCTTCTTCACCAACCCCACAAGACCAATTCGTTTTATTGAAGTAAAAATCTACAAAATTATCTTCAACATTATTCAAAAGATTATTATAACCAATCCAATTATAATTATTTTGTGTTAATTCCCACATAGGATAATCAATATAAATTGTATTTGGTATTCCATTTTTTTCAATATAATCTGTGATTGGTTTAGGTGAATTAATTTTAAAATGTTCTTGGAAAAACCTATTCAATCCACCGATTATTTCATTTTTACTTTTATTTTCACCAAAACTTAAAATCAAACCTTCCGTATAATAATTACATTGTTCGTCATTGATTTCGCCTTCTTCTTCTTCGGGGATTTCCATATAATAATGGAATAAATCTTCAAACTTCCAAAGACAATCAACAAAAGTTTTAATATTCTTTTCAGTAAATCCACATATTCTACGATTTCTAAACTTATGATTATGTATTAAAGTTTCCATAAATTCTTTTTCAACAAGCGGTTTCAAGATTTTATGAAGTAAGATATCGTATGGAAGTATTCCAAAACAATTTTTACTTAAATCGCTGTGAAGGTTTGTGATTTTCATTACAAAAATCCTTGTTTGTATTTGTTGCTACTTTTTCAATTTATAAAGTAATTCAAATTTTAATTACTATTTTATATAATTATGTTATTATTTTTAAGTATGTTTAAATAACACTTTTTAACAACAATACAGAAGACGGAGAAGATTAAATATATTTGTCTATATTATAATGAGTTATATAATACCCGAGAATGCTTTGCCGTCAAAAGTGCTGTATGTAGATAGTCGGGACGCAATCAAATATTTAGCGACTAATAGTGCTGGTGATAATATACATTCATACTTTTCTTATATCTTAAAAGAACCAATAGAAATACCACCAAATCAAAGAGCATTAATAAGTCTCCATTCCGCAACTATACCATTCTCTTTTTATAATATTAGAGTTGGCGTGAATGATACAATCCCAATTAAATTACAAAACATAACGCAAGGGACGGAATACAACCATACACTAACAATCACACCGAGCAACTACACCGTATTTACTCTCGCTACATTTTTAAGAGATAATATACCATTATTATTTACTGGTGAAGTATCTTTTAGTTTTACTCCCGATTTTGATTTAGATAGTATGAAATATACTTATACTTTAATCGGTTTAACTGGGGATATTAATGATACTCTAAAAATGACTTGGGATTATACTGGAACTAATACAGACCAAATCGCAAATATAGAAACTGGATTTTCATTAAAAGAAGTTATATTCAATTACTCTGTTGGTGGAAATGATACAACAATATCTAATAATGTTGTAGATATTAATGGTTCAATTCACGGGGTTTATATAAGAACTAATCTTGTTTCTAATTCTACACTTGATAGTCAAAATGGGACTTTTTCTAATATATTAAGTAGAATACCGATAAATGTTCAGTCTGGCGGATTAATTTTTCAAGTCGCAAGTAATTCAACACATAAAGCACTTGTAGATATGAATTATCTAAATAATATTACAATTAGATTAACTGACGAGAGAAATAGAATATTAGATTTAAATGGTCTTCATTTTCAAATCGCTATTTCAGTTGATTTTACTTATGCTAAAAAACCAAATCAAATAACACAAGGAGCACTCGGAAGTTATAATTACGGCGATAGTTTTTCAAGAGATAGTTTTTTAAGAGATAGTAGTGGTGGTGAGTTATCTAGAAGAAAAATAATTCAAGCAAGAATGAATAAAGATATTGAAGAAGAAGAAAATAAAAATCGCAGAAGGGTTGGGCGTCCCCGTAAAGTTGGAAGACCAAAGGGGTCGTAGAAAACGAAGTTTTCACAAGATACTTTTTTATAAAAAGTATGTCTTAATAAAATAAATTATTATGGATTATCAAATATATATATATAAGTATTTAATATAATATGGGGTTTAATCTATTCAAGTTCATAGGTCAAAAAGTTAAAGACGGGGCACAAGGTCTCGCTCGTTTAGGTAAAAAAGTTTTGGGTAAAGCAGAACATTTAGGTAAGAAAATCGCAAAAGGATTAGGAACTGGATTAAACTTTGTGGAGAAAATACCCGGTCTTGGAGCATTCCTTGCTCCAATCACTAAACCTTTGACAAGAGTATTAGGTGTCGTGGAAAAGGGAACTGAACTTGCTGGTAGGGGTCGCGCGGGTATAGAGAAAGCAGAAGGTCTTGTTAGAAGTGGAAAAGAAGCATTAAAGTCGGGTGATTTTGGTGGTGTTATGACTGCTGGTAGAGGTCTTCGTGAAATTGGTCGTGGTGGTGTTTCGGGAGTTAAAGAAGCACGAAGAATGGGTGTTGGATTTGGAACTGGAACTCGGGACGCAGTTATAGGGGCAAAGGGAGTTGGTAAAAGTTTATCAAGTGCGGGGCGTCGTGCTGTTTCTTCAATTAGAGGTTTATAAAGTAATTTCTTTTATCTTTGGTTTTTTTAATATTATTTTATAATATAATGAGCGAGTTTCTAAAAGATTATGTTAATCGCATTAGAAATACAAGAACATTCAGTTTTGACTCCGCTTGTGGAGCAACTGGAAATGGTATAAACGCAAATCTCGGTAATTTTGATATGTTAATTGAAAATCGCCCCTTCCCACAAGCAGTTATGGGTTCAAGAGCAATCTTCAAATTAATTAGTTTTTATGTAGTCGCACAAACGTCAGACCAAAGGGCGTCGGGAGATATTGACTTTGATAATAATATGTTTTATATTCAAATCAACGGATTAGGAATGGAAAATAGTTTATCTTCAAGTTCCCGTGCGTGTGGTCCAAATAGTAGAGGAAATCATTTTTGCGTAATCAATAAGTTCGGTGGGGCAGATAATCAGAACTCGGCACAATACCAAAGAGTATCGGGTGGTGAATACGACGGACCCGAAGTCCTTTGTTCCAATCCACTTGGTTCTTTGATTAATGTAAGGGTCTTTGATAATGACGGAGACGAAATTACTAATAATGGGGAATTAAACGCAGTCATTACTTTTTCTATTCAATTAATCCCCGAAGATATTAGTTCTAATAACTAAATTAGTTAAATATCGTTAAACTAAAATTATTTTAAGTTCTATTTTTTTATATTCTCTATATTATAAAATATGGAACGAGTCGCCCCACCCCAAGTTAATTATGATAATGTTCTTCCACTCGCAATAGAAAGTCGTTCAAACCGCAGAGAGTTTCTCCCAGTCAACGGACAAACTTTCGGTAATGCGAACGGACAAACTATTTGTCGCATAGACGTTAATGCGGACTCTATGTTAGACGCTTCCCACTCTTATTTGGAGTGTGTCCTAACAAATACAAATGCTACTGCTAACAATCACTTACGTATTAATCCATTTTCACCCGCTTGGATACAACGCCTTAGGATTGAATCTGGTGGTGTGGTTATTGAAGATATTAATGAATATTCCCGTCTTTACTCTATGCTTATGTTAAATCAAGTGCCCGAGAGTTATGTTAAGAATAATGTTGTCAATCAAGGTATGTATAGTCCCGCGAGAACTGGTAATCTTATGACCGGGGCGGCGTCTGTTGATTTACCCGAAGGTCTCCAATATTCTACCGACGACGGAAATGGCGTTCAACTTTCTACTGCGACTGGTGCTCTTCCAACCGAATTACACTATCCTTTGACCGCACAAGGTATCTTGCGTGGTGGTGATACGACTGCTACTGGCGGGAGTCCAGCGGCGGGGGCAGATAATCAACCTACGGCAACTGGGATTACTCATTATCAGAAACACGCACTCGCACAAAA
>TARA_R110001592_G_scaffold95560_2_pt1 | contig 14247 bp, 11 predicted proteins | sample TARA_R110001592 | Tara Oceans TARA_R110001592 (sample SAMEA4398387) | marine metagenome | biome: Polar Biome; feature: [SRF] surface water layer (ENVO:00010504); material: water (ENVO:00002006), including particulate matter (ENVO:01000060) such as... | depth 5 m
GAACTGATACTTTTTTGGCGGTTTGCCATAGCCCACTTCATAATCTTTATTGCTCATGGTTTGCCTCTAGGGTGTTGTTGCTTAATAGCGCTGTGCGCTCTTCAAACGTGAGTCCTGAACTTTCATGAACAGCAGGCTGTAGGGTGAGGTTTTGCCAACGTTGAATAGCAACATCCACATAACGAGGATCGATTTCAATCCCAAAGCATCGGCGCCTGGTTTGTTCAGCGGCGATCAAGGTGGTACCAGAACCGATAAAGACATCCAGAACGATACCGCTGGGCCGTGACGCATCCAGAATGGCATCGGCAATCATGGGAGTTGGCTTAACGGTTGGGTGCATTGCCAAGGCTTTGTCTCGATCTGGTCCGAACGCGTTACAACCGGTATAGGCCCATACGTTGGTGCGATAGCGGCCATAACGGCCAAGGTCTATGTTGTTGATATGTGCCCCTTTGCCGCACTTAAAGACAAACACCAGTTCATGTTGAGAACGGTAGAATGACCCCATTCCACCATTGCTCTTCACCCAAACGCACAAATGTTTGAGTGAGTCGTAAACGGCACTCCCTGCCGCTGTTAATTCCTCAATATGTCGCCAATCCATAAACACGTAATGCAGGGATCCATCATTGGACACTGACGCCATATGACTAAGCGCTTCTCTCAGGAATTCGGTGAAGTCTTCTGCGCTCATCTCACTGCTGGCCATGGCAAACTCTGAGTGTTGATGAACTCCCAGACCAGAGACATGGCCCTTAATGGGGACGTTATAGGGTGGGTCCGTTATGGCCATTTCAGCCAGTTGGCCCTGCATTAATGCAGATAGAATGGCCGGATCTCGGCAGTCCCCACAGGTAAGGCGGTGCTCACCGAGCAGCCAAACATCTCCGTTTCTGGAAACCGTCTGATCTGGCGAGGGTGGATTTGGAAGTGGCTCGCTATCACCCCCTTCATCATCTGTTACTTCACTGGTTGTCAGGTACATATCGATCTCAGGTGTATTGAATCCGGTTAGGTCCATATCAAAATCAATCTCTGAATCCATGAGTATCTCAAGTTCTACCCGGACCAGACCTTCGTCCCAGGTCGCATTCTCAGCTAACTTATTATCAGCCAGGCGATAGGCGTGCTTCTCAGCTATTGAAAGGTGAGTGACCTGGATGATCGGGACTTTGGTTAAACCGAGGTGTTGCGCGGCCAGTAGACGTCCGTGACCCGCCAGAACCTGGTTGTCCTCATCCACCAGAATAGGGTTGATCCAGCCAAAGTGCTCAATACTCTTGGCCACTTGCCGGACTTGTTTCGGCGAATGTCGACGGGGGTTTCCAGAATAGGGCTTTAATGATTCAATGGGGACTAATTCGTAGGTATTTAAGGTTGTCATTGTGTCGTTCTCCAACAAAACAGATTGAGCTGTTGATAAGGAAACAACCTTAGAGATCGTGTACAAAGTTTTTTGAGAAAAATTTTTAAAAAATAGGTAGAGGTGCGGGTCAATACGCACTATTCCAATACTTGAGCCATGATGTTCTTGATGGCGTCAAAGCGGACATTAACTACAATGTGTGTTCTCGCACGTGGTTCTATCTGTCGAGAGCATCAGAGATACTGGTGATGAACCCCGCTGATACCGTAGATATTCAGCAGCTTATTTCGAATATCATCGTGAAGCACCCGGTCGGATACCGCCTGAAAGAACAGCTTTCCGGTGGTCCAAAAGTTGCGGGTCATATTGAACAGAATGAGCAGGTTGAGGTTTTGGGGTGCCCAAATTTTGGGGCAAGCCCACCCACAGACTCCATCTTCGCCGATGCGATGACGGAACCGCATTATGGTGGTTTCGTCCATGGGCAGCCGGTGCTGGAAGATCACTTCATCGCAGAAATGTTGCCAGTAGGGATTTTCCACCCAACGATCCAGGACATCACGATCCGACTGCGAGTACATGTGCTTGAGCAACTGCAAGCCCATGTGCAAGCGGATCGGTAATCCCGGACGCCCGGCTTCCACCGTGTACAACTGACCAAAATGTTGTTCGCAGGCCGTCCAGTCGATCCGCTTGCCTATCTGTACCAGTTCGTGCCGGGGGTTGAGAATGTCTTCGAGGTAGGTTTCCAGCAGATCTCGCTGCGGTGCCTGGCACTTATCCCGTGGGATCATGGGGTTTCCTCTGGTTTTTGGGCGAAACGGGGATATTTGTGTTGGATGTTATACCCCGAAATCAGGCCAACTCATTGCCCTTGCTCAGGTTTTTAGTTTTTCAGCGCCGACAAACTAAAGTCAATGATTGAAGAAAAGATAGCAAGTAATTACTATCTGTTTTATCGGATAATTTTATAAGAGAAAATCCAATGGTTCTGCGGCAGTTTAGCAATAGAAAGATGTTGGCTTTAGCCGGCCTTGTGGCTGGGGTTCTCTTGGTGTTACTTCTCATATTCCTGCGCGAGAGGCCGGCACGCAGTGAGTCGAATACGCCACCTATGCCCCTGACGGTCATCGAAGTACAAACCATGCCATTTGTTCTGACCGCGCGCGGCTTTGGCATTACTCGCCCGGTACAAACCTGGCAGGCTGTCGCCAACGTTGCCGGACGCGTTGTTCAGCGTCATCCGCAACTCAACAGCGGTACGTTACTACCGGAAGGCACATTGCTGCTGGCGCTGGACCCGGCACGCTACCAATTGGCGATTGCCGAGACCGAAGCTGAGCTGGCTTCCCTGGCGGCCGAGCAGACTCAGCTTGAAGTAGAAACACAAAATACCCGCCACCTGTTGCAGCTCGAAAGTGAACGACTACAGTTGTCTGAAAACGATCTCAACCGGATTGAACGGCTCCTCGAAACCGGTGCCGTGTCGCGGTCACGGCTGGATGAGCAGCGCCGCGCGACCCTGGCGCAGCGTCAGCTTGTGCAGTCACTGGATAACGAGCTCTCGTTGTTGCCGTCAAAGCAGCAGTATCTTGATGCGCAAATACAGCGTGCCGAGGTGCGCCTGGAGCAGGGGCGTCAGGATCTTGAGGATACGCGCTTTGTTGCTCCTTATGATCTGCGGGTGCGGGCTGTCGAGGTTGAAGAGCACCAGTACGCAGCTCTCGGGCAGCCGCTGTTTCTTGCAGACAGTATTGAACAGGCTGAAGTTGAAGCGCAGGTGCCGTTAGCCATGTTGCGCAGGCTGATGATGGCGGTGACGCTATCGGTTGAACCCCAACAAACTGCACTGGATATCACTAAACGTCTCGATTTTTCAGCCATCCGTAGCGAGGTAGAACTGACAGGTTTTCCGACAGTACGCTGGCCCGCAATTGTCAGCAGGGTGGCGAGTGGCCTTGATCCAGGTACACGCAGTGGGCGAGTTGTCGTTACGGTAGACCAGCCATACGGCCTTGCAAGTTTGCCCGAGCGCCCCGCCTTGCAGCGTGACATGCATGTGCAGGTGCAATTTGCCGCCGACAGTCCAAAGCCCGTGCTGGCGGTGCCGTCTTCGGCAGTGCATCAGGGCGAAGTCTACCTGCTGGGGGAGGGCAGTCTTCTGCAGCGGCGCTCGGTGACGGTGGCTTTCGAGCAGAACGGCCTGTCGGTGATAGAAGATGGCTTGACTACCGGCGAAGTGTTGATCGTTGATGACCCTGTGCCTGCCGTAGCAGGGATGAAGGTTGTTTCGCATCGTGATCTGGATCTTGAAGAACACCTGCAGAAAATTGCGCTGGGTATCGCTCAATGATCCGCTGGTTTGCAGGCCACCCCACAGCCGCTAATCTACTGTTGATCTTGCTGTTGGCGGCAGGTTTGTTTACGGCGCCAGACCTGAAGCGAGAAACCTTTCCTGATTACCTTCCTGTCGAAGTCAGCATCGAGGTTGTCTATCGCGGTGCCAGTGCGGCTGACGTTGAAGATGCGGTTTGTCGCCGTTTGTACGATGCCGTCAAAGGTATTGATTATCTCGACGAAATAAAATGTGTGGCACAGAATAACCTAGCTCGGGCCACAGTCACTATGGAAGCCACCGGGGATTCTATCCGCTTTCTGAGTGATATCGATACTGAGGTCAATGCACTTACTGACCTGCCGGTGCGGGCCGAAAGACCGGTGGTAAGGGAGTTGCACCGCAGTGACCTGGTGGCGGCCGTGGCTGTGTATGGCGCCATGGCGCCTAATCAGCTCGAAGACTACGCGATGCAACTGGAAGAGCGGATTATGGCGCTTCCCGGTGTGGCGGAAGTCACTATGGCAGGGCTTTCGCAGCGTCAGTGGCAGGTAGAGGTATCGCGGGCTGTCCTGGCCCAATATGGGTTGTCAGCCAGCGATCTGGCTTTACGGCTTCGACAACAGAGTGTCGATGTGCCGCTGGGTACTCTGGAGACTCCGGATCGCGACATTTTACTGCGTTTTACCGAACAGCGGCGTAGTCTGCAGCAGCTTGCGGATTTGGTAGTAGTTTCGGGCAGCGGCGGAGGCGAGCTTACCCTTGGCGACATCGCAACCCTACGGGAAATCGGAGAGCAGCCCGAGGCACAGGTCTATTTCAATGATGAGCGGGCTGTGGTGCTGGAGGTCAGTAAGACGCTTCGTGATGATTCATTGAATGTGCTGGACGAGATCAAAGCCCTGATAGCCGCGGAGCGCCTGCGCACAGACGAGAGAGTACAACTGAGCCTGACGCAGAATATGACCAGCATCGTCCGCGAACGTCTGGAAATGCTGGTCAGCAATGGTATTGCGGGGCTGGCATTGCTGATCGTGGTTATGGGTCTGTTCTTTCGCCCTCGTCTTGCTCTTTGGGCCGTACTCGGCTTGCCCGTTGCATTTACGGGGGCGTTTTTCGTTATGAGCCTGACCGGTTTATCGTTGAACATGATCACGTTGGTGGCGCTGTTGATGGCGATAGGCATTGTTATGGATGATGCTGTTGTCATAGCCGATAACATCGCCGTCCAGGCCAGGGAGGGGGCCTCGCCCTTGGACGCCGTGGTCGAAGGCACTCGACAGGTGTTACCGGGAGTTGTGTCATCTTTCCTGACAACGGTATGGGTGTTTGGCCCTCTGGCGTTTCTCGCCGGTGAGTTGGGTGCCGTACTTGAAGTATTACCGGTGGTATTGATTGCCGCGTTGTTCGCGAGTCTTATAGAGGCTCTCTGGATTCTGCCTCACCATCTTAAGGGCAGCGTTCCATCATTGCGGGCAGACACCCAATCCCGCTTTCGCACAGTCTTTGATCGGCATTTTGGTGTGTTTCAGGAGCGCGTCGGCAGGCTCGCTGACTGGGCGGTAAAATGGCGCTACGGCGTGCTGGGTTTTGTGCTGCTCATATTGCTGGGTACTGCAGGCTTTATGGCAGGTGGCCATGTCAGCACAGAAGCCATGCCGGACCTCGACGGCGATACTTTGGATGCCCGGCTTCTATTGCCTCAAGGCACCCCGCTAGCGCGCACAGAGAAAGCCGCTGCGCAAATTGCAGACGCCATGTGGCATCTCAACAGAACTCTTACACCGGAACAGCCCGACCAGGCTCCATTGGTCGACGCTATTCAAGTGCGCTTCAATTACAACCCCAGTGCACAGGAGGCGGGCGCCCACGTTGCAACGGTGATGGTCGATTTGTTGAGCGCCGAGCGCAGAACCATGACGCTGGACGAGTTGACAGTTGCCTGGCGCAAACAGATTGGTGATATCCCAGGGCTTTCGAGCCTTATTATTCAGGAACCGGGCTTCGGCCCTGCGGGCATTCCCATCGAGGTGCGCCTTCAAGGCACTGATCTGGATCAGTTGAAAACGGCGGCGCTGGAAGTGAGCGACCATCTTGTAGGTTATGACGCCGTCTACAACATCATCGATGACCTGCGCCCCGGCAAACCGCAGCGAACCTTCACACTGACGGACGGCGCCCTGGCAACAGGGTTAACGGCGGAAACCGTAGCCTCTCAATTGCGCGCGGCTTTCCTTGGAGAAATTGCCGATACCCTGCGGATAGGTCAGCGTGATGTGGAAATCCTGGTACGCCAGAATGAGCGTGACAGAGCCAGTTTGGATGACCTGGCCGATCAGACCATTTTGTTGCCCGATGGGCGTCAGGTCCCGTTGGAAGTTGTGGCCGAAGTACATGATCGGCGCGACTGGGCAATGATCACTCGGTTTGATGGCAAGCGTACGGTTAGCGTGCAGGCTAATGTGGATGCGAGGCAGGCCAGTGCGCAAGCTATTGTCAACGACGTGAAAGCCAACTGGCTGGCGGAGTTTGAGCAGCGCCACCCAACCGTCAAGGTCAGTTTTGAAGGCCAGGTGGCCCGGTCGGCAGAAACCGGCGGCTCGATCGCCAGTGGTCTATTGGTTGGTCTGCTGGGCGTGTTTGTGATCTTGTCCTTCCAGTTTCGCAGCTACGCCGAGCCGCTTATTGTTATGCTGGCGATTCCGCTGGCTTTTGTCGGCGCGCTTTGGGGACATGTTTTGCTGGGCTGGTACATCTCCATGCCATCGATGATCGGTGCCGCGTCTCTGGCCGGCATAGTGGTAAACGATTCCATACTGCTGGTTCAGTTCATCAAGGAACATCGCAGAAAGGGCATGACTGCAATTGTCGCGGCAGGGCAGGCCAGTCGCGACAGGCTACGCGCCATCCTCATTACCTCCATCACTACCATCGCCGGGTTGTTGCCCTTGCTGGCAGAAACCAGCGTGCAGTCAGCGGCCATCAAACCTCTGGTGATTTCGGTAGTGTTTGGCCTGTTGGCCACTACTGTGTTGGTACTTGTGATGATTCCGGCGGTTTATGTGTTGTTCGATGATTGGGGCTGGACGGCCGGCGAGCCTGCAGAAGCCGAATAGTCTGTAACGTTTATGAGAGGGTGTGATGGAAAAGACAAGACAAAAGAATCTTCCAGCCAATGAGCGCCGCAACGTTACCGTTGAGGCGGTAATTGATCTTGCCGCGACGACCAACCCGGGTGACATAACGACGGCGGCAATCGCCAAACACATGAAGCTGACTCAGGGAGCTCTGTTCCGGCATTTCCCGAATAAAGAAGCCATCTGGCAGGCGGTCATGAAATGGGTTGCCGAGCGCCTGATGTCGCGGATCAAGAAAGCTGCGGACGGAATGGAGTCGCCCCTTGAGGCAATGCAAGCCATGTTCATGGCCCACATCGCGTTTGTTTCCGAGCACCCAGGGGCGCCTCGTATGCTGTTCGGTGAGCTTCAGGGCGCCAAGGCAACACCGGCGAAACGTCTGGCCCACGCGTTGCTCAAACAGTACGCAGAACGCCTGAACGAGCTGATCGAGACCGCCAAGTCGCGCGGTGAACTTCCGCGTGAGCTTGATAATCAGGCTGCTGCCACACTGTTTATAGGCACCATTCAAGGGTTGATCATGCAGTCATTGATTTCCGGCGACATGGAGCAAATGCACCGGGCCGCACCGGGTGTGTTTGCCATATACCGGCGCGGAATTGCCGGCACAGTTTCGGAAAAGCGAGGAGAATAATCGTGTCGCGTAAAATTTCCACTGCTCTTGTTCTGGTTGTTCTGGCTGCATTTCTGGGCTACGCCATCTGGAAGGTGCTGCTGGCGCCGGACAACCTTCCACCCGATGGCTTTGCCCGCGGTAATGGGCGGATTGAGGCTGACTTGGTTGATGTCTCGACGCGTCTCGCCGCCCGGGTTTCGGATATTGCAGTGCGTGAGGGTGACCTGGTTCAGCCCGGCGACGTTCTGGCCGTGATGGATACGACCGAGCTGGTGGCGCAACAGAGGCGTGCGCAGGCAGCGGTCGCAAGCGCCGAGGCAGCCGTGGCTGTGGCGAACGCCGGCATTACTCAGGCCAACGCCAGGCTTGCTTTGTCGCAGAGCAATCTGGCCCGTGCGGAAACCTTGAGCAAACGGGGCGTCGTAACCCGCGAGGAACTGGATATCCGGCGGATGGAAGCCAAAGTTGCCGATTCTGTACTGGTTGCAGGGCATGCGGAAGCGGTTGCGAAACAGCGGGTAGTTGATGCAGAAGAAGCTGCTTTGCAGGAAATTGAGGCTCGCATTGCCGACAGCACACTCTATGCAACGCAAGCGGGGCGGGTGCTCTACCGTCTTGCCCAGCCTGGTGAAGTTCTGGGCAGTGGTGGCAAGGTGCTGACGCTGGTCAGCCTTGGTGACGTGTACATGGAGTTTTTCTTGCCGGCCAATGCAGCACCAAAAGTACGGTTGGGTGATGAGGCGCGGATTGTGGCTGATATCATGCCGGATATGGCGATACCAGCGGTGGTGAGCTTCGTCGCGCCACAGGCGCAGTTCACACCAAAACAGGTTGAGACACTGGATGAGCGCGAGAGCCTGATGTTCCGAGTCCGTGTGCGCATTCCTCCGGAGATGGTTGCAGCAAGACTTGCACAGGTAAAAACCGGCGTGCGCGGCGAAGCCTGGGTTCGGTTAGTGCGAGCAGATGGAACCTTGCCTGACTGGCCCGAGGGGTTGACTCCACCCGTGGCTAACGTTCTGCCTGCACCAAACAGTCGGGCGGGCACAACCGGCGAGGTGCCTGAGGACTCTGAAAAATGATTGTCGCGGACCGCTCTTATGCGCCGGTTGCACGCGTGGTTGATGTGAGTCATCACTATGGCAAGGTGTGTGCGCTCAATGAGGTAACCCTGGAATTGCCCGCCGGGCGTATGGTCGGTTTGATCGGGCCGGATGGCGTGGGTAAATCCACCCTGATGGGGTTGATCGCCGGCGCCAAACGTTTGCAGACCGGGCACATTGAAGCGATGGGCGGCGATATGGCGAAAAAACGCCATCGGGCCGATGCCGGGAGCCGGATCGCTTTTATGCCCCAGGGGCTCGGGCGCAATCTGTATCACGATCTTACCCTGCAGGAGAATCTCGATTTCTTCGGCAAACTGTTCGGACTGAACAAATCCGAGCGCAAGGCGCGGATTGCGAGGCTGACCCGAGCAACAGGCCTGGACGCATTTATGAACCGTCCCGCAGGTAAGCTCTCGGGTGGTATGAAGCAGAAGCTGGGACTCTGCGCGGCGCTGATTCACGATCCGGATTTCCTGCTGCTCGACGAACCGACAACCGGGGTAGATCCGCTGTCACGAAGTCAGTTCTGGGATCTGATCGATACCATCCGCGCCGATCGTCCGCAGATGAGTGTTCTTGTCTCAACCGCCTATATGGAAGAGGCCGCACGTTTTGAGCATCTGGTGGCGATGAACGACGGACGTATCCTGGCGGTTGGAAGCCCGGAAGAGCTGCTGACCCGGACGGGAACAGAGACGGTCGAAGCGGCCTACGTGACACTGCTGGGCGGCAAGCCTGCGTCGATTCCTGAGAGTCACAAGGCTCCCGATGCGCCAGTTGCAACGGAAGGAAAGTCAGAACAGCCGGCCATCAGCGCCCATAACCTGACCAAACGATTCGGCGATTTTACGGCTGTGGACTCCGTGAGTTTCGAGATCGCGCGGGGTGAGATTTTCGGTTTCCTCGGGTCGAACGGTTGCGGCAAAACCACCACCATGAAAATGCTGACCGGCCTTACACCGGCAACCGAGGGTGAAGCCTGGATTTTCGGTGAGCCGGTGGATGCGCAGAATCTCGACGCACGTCGGCAGGTCGGCTTTATGTCCCAGTCGTTTTCCCTTTATGGCGAACTTACGGTACGTGAGAACTTGCTGTTGCACGCGCGTCTGTTTCATCTGGGCCGAGCTCTGACCGCTGAGCGGATGGAGGAGCTGGTTCCACGTTTCGGACTCGAATCCTATCTTGACCAGGGGGCCGGGTCATTGCCTCTGGGTGTGAGGCAACGCCTTTCTCTGGCGGTGGCGGTTATTCATGCCCCCGCCATTCTGATTCTGGACGAACCAACCTCCGGCGTTGATCCGCAGGCACGGGATGTGTTCTGGGACATGTTGCTGGAGCTTGCGCACCGGGATGGAGTCACGATTTTTATCTCGACGCACTTTATGGATGAAGGGATGCGCTGCGACCGGATTTCGCTGATGCACGCAGGTAAAGTGCTGGTGTCGGATGTACCCGCCGAGCTCATTAAGGCGCGGGGTGCCGAAACACTGGAAGAAGCCTTCATAGCGTATATGCTTGATGCCTCATCGCCAGCGCAACCACAGCCGTCTCAGCTACAGGAGGTAGCGGAAGACGAACACTTGCTTGGCGGGAATGACGCTGATGTGCCGGGCCCAACCGCGCCACGCTTCAGCTTGCAACGCATGTTGGCCTTCACCACACGAGAGGCGATGCAGGTAAGGCGCGACCCTGTGCGGCTGGTATTCTCGTTCGTCGGCAGCGCTCTGCTTTTGCTCATCATGTCTTTTGGTATTTCACAGGAAGTGCGCAATATTCCGTTCGCCGTGTTGGATCTGGACCAAAGCCCGGAAAGCAGGGCCTATCTTTCAGGGTTTGAGGATTCTCAATGGTTTCTGAAACGACCGGCTATCAGCAGTGTGGAAGAACTAGAGCAACGTCTTAAAAGCGGTGAGCTGGCGTTGGCAATCCAGATACCGCCAGATTTTGGAAGATCAGTGCGTGGAACCGGAATAAACGAAATAGCCGCGCTGATTGACGGCGCAGATACCAACCGGGCGGGCACCGTGGAAAGCTATGTGAAGGGCGCTCACGCCCACATAATGGGTATTGACGCGCAATCTGCACTGGCGTTGGAAGACCTGATGACACCCCGGTCACCGGATGCGGCCCCGCCAGCGACCTTGGTTCCGCGATTTCACTACAACCCGGCGATGGAAAGCCTGCCTTCAATCGGCCCGTCAATCCCACCGCTTTTGTTGTTACTTTTCCCGGCGATCCTGATGGCGGTCAGCGTGGCACGGGAAAAAGAAATCGGCACGATCACCAATTTTTACGTTACACCCACCAGTCGTGCCGAATTCCTGATCGGAAAACAACTGGTTTATATCGTCATCACGCTTTTGAACTTTGTGATCCTGACGGCGTTGCTGGTCACGGTTCTGGGTATTCCGCTCAAGGGCGCGCCGCTTGCATTGGTGCTTGGAGCCTTGCTTTACGCGGTTGCCGCAACAGGGTACGGCCTGATCGTATCAATGATTGCCAAAACCCAGGTGACGGCCGTCTTTGCTGCAGCCATTCTTTCGGTTATGCCGACCCTGCAGTTTTCCGGAATGATAACCCCGGTTTCCTCGCTGGAGGGCGCGGCGCAGGTTGTCGGCACCTTCTGGCCAACAACCTGGTACATGGGGATCAGTGTGGGCACCTTTACCAAGGGGCTGGGCCTTTCGGAGCTGTCCGGACATCTCTGGCGTCTCGCCGCTTTCGGTCCGGTCCTGACCGGGCTGGCCGTGCTCGCTTTGCGTAAGCAGGAGAGGTAAACATGAAGCGTCTTGCCAATACCTTCTGGCTTGCGGGTAAGGAACTGAAAAGCGTTCTTGGTGACCCTGTGATGGTTATCCTGATTCTGTGGTCTTTTGTGGTCGCTGTCATTCTTGAGGCCAGTGGGGCGGGTGATACGGTCTACAATGCGGCGATTGCCATTGTCGATGAAGATCAATCGTCGCTTAGCCGGCAAGTAACGGATGCTTTGGGGCCACCTTGGTTTCAGTCTCCCGTTACTATTTCAGCGGATCAGGTGGCAGCAGAGATGGACGCCGGGCGTATCATGTTTGTGCTCAGCTTTCCGCCGCAATTTGAAGCCGACGTAATCGCTGGCCTGGCGCCCGCCGCGCAGCTTGAGGTGGACGCAACGGCCGTGTCACAGGCACAACTCGGTACGGATTACATCTCCAATATTCTGACTTCCGAAAGCCGTGCATTTCTGTCGGGTACTCCTGAGACTCCTGAGCCCGCATTGCAGCTTGAGTTGCGCCGGGCTTTCAATCCCAATGGAAACCCTGTCTGGTTCAAGGCAGTGTCTTCGTTGCTCAATCAATTGTCGCTCCTCACCATCGCATTGACGGGCGCGGCGATGCTGCGCGAGCGCGAGCAGGGCACCATTGAGCATCTGATGGTCATGCCACTCACGCCGCTCGAAATTGCACTTTCCAAAGTTCTGGCCAACGTTGTTGTGGTGCTGGGAGCATTCACCCTGTCGCTTGTTTTCGTCGTGCAAGAGATTCTGCAAGTGCCTGTGGCCGGATCTGTGCCGTTGTTGTTGGCAGGTACGATGGTGTATCTGGCTGCCGCCGCGGCCATTGGGATGTTCCTTGGCACCATGGCGCGCAGCATGGCTCAGTTTGCACTGTTGGTGATCATGGTGATCATCCCCATCATCATGCTTTCCGGTGGTATGGGGGCGATCGAAAGCCAGCCTGATATTGTCCAGCGTTTAACGCTGGCACTGCCTTCGCGACACTTTCTCGCGTTTGCCAAGGCCGTGGTGTTCCGCGGTGCGGGTCCCGAGAACGTATGGTTCGAGTTGTCGATGATGGCCGGGTTGGGCATCGGATTTTTCGCAGCGAGTCTGGCGCTGTTCCGCAGGTCCATGAGTCTTTCTGGCTAGCTGGAGCCTCACCCGGCGTCAGGGAAAACTATTCAGTGGTGTGACCCCACCCCTGAGGAATCGACTGCTTTTCCAGTCCGTTGAATCGATCCGTCACATAACGGCTGTGGCAAGCTACGCAGGATTCGGTCATACGGTTGAAGGTTTCGGCCTGGGCCTGGGTATCCTGTTGCTTCCCCGCCTCAGCCAGCTCCGCTGCCAGCTGGTGGAAGTACTTGTCCATCTGTAGGAATTCCTCGGGCACCGCGGCCTTCAGATCCTGCTGATCTTGCTTGGTCAGAGACTGTTTGAGGATGAAGCTGTCGTGGATGGCTTGTCCTTTCTGCGCTACCTCATCATGTCTGCCCTGGATGATGGCGCTGTAGGTCGCCTTCATCGCTGTCTCAATCTCGATCATCTCCTTCGCCAACAGTCCACGTAGTTTCTCAGTCAGATCGGGGCCCACGGGCTCCGCAGCAATGACGGCTCCGTTAAGTGCCAGACTCCCTAGCAGACCAGCCGCTGCGAAGGTTCGAAATTGTCTTCCACGGCTTCGTAACGGGGTGCTCATCAGGGTGTTGCTGCTCGCTATCGCACGTTTACTCATGTTTGTACTCCTCGCTTTACGGTTGCGTTGTCTTCTTCAACGTCGCTCATAAAAATGCTTGGTGAACGGTTCACGGAAATTCTGGTGACATCCCAGACAGCTTAGCTGCACCTCGGAAAAGGCTTTAACAACCGCTTGGCCTTGGCCGCGCATTGCTGCTTCTTCCATCGCAGTTGCCGCATCGTGCACCTCACCATCGAATTCACGAAACTTGCCGGCATCACTACCAAGCCAGCTAAGGATCCGTAGTTTTTCCATCATTGGTGGCTGGGCATGACGAGCAATTTGGGGTGAGAGTTCTGCCACAGTGCTCCAGTCTTCCGTGGCGATTGCCCCGGCGACGGCTTGCATATCACGCCCAAGCTGTTGCATCACACCCTGCAAAACTAAAGGTTCGATGGTTTCCTCAGTCTCAGCGTACAAGGTTGCAGCAGAGGTAAGTGAAATTATTGCCATAACGAAAACTGAAAGGGGTTGTGATTTACTCATTAGTACTCCTTTAACTGGTAAGTGAGTGGTATTTGCTGACCAAGCGTGGTTGCTTTGTTCAAATTTCAAAACTCAGTGCGATCGAACCAAAGGCGTGATGACCGAGTTGTTCGTCAAACTCGCGGGTTCGCCAGACCCGCATCAGTGCCAGCCGGACGCCATGCCCGGAAACAAGCCACTGGCTACTGATACCGATTGCCGCCTGAGCGACCCATGGTCGCCGGCTGACACGGTGGCTGCTGCTATATATCTGATGTGGTATATAATTTATCATTTCAATACGCGTAAAAATTGACTGGATGATCAGAACATATTGTTTAGGCGGTGTGTATCAAAAAATATTACTGATTTACTTATTAATCAGACAGGTAAGGAAATCTTATTAGTTAAGGCCTAATGTTTTATGACTTATATTCATCAAACTATCTCTGATTTAAAGCTTACAAGCCCTGCCCAATGCGAGTTCTACCAAGCAGTAGAAGAAGTGTTAGATTCACTTAGGCCCGTGCTGGAAACTTCAGATCGTTATCAGCAGCAAGCCATTATTGAGCGTATCGTTGAACCTGAACGTCAAATTATGTTCCGTGTGCCATGGGTGGATGACAACGGTAATATTCAAATAAATAAAGGCTATCGCATCGAATTTAATTCGGCGCTTGTGTAATCCCCCCATTTTTACTCGCCCATTTGAGTAGAGGGTTAAGC
>TARA_R110001592_G_scaffold63761_3_pt1 | contig 14244 bp, 8 predicted proteins | sample TARA_R110001592 | Tara Oceans TARA_R110001592 (sample SAMEA4398387) | marine metagenome | biome: Polar Biome; feature: [SRF] surface water layer (ENVO:00010504); material: water (ENVO:00002006), including particulate matter (ENVO:01000060) such as... | depth 5 m
TAATGCTGAGCAAATAGCGCAAGCCATTAGAGATAATCAAGTGGTTATTATTGCGGGTGAAACCGGCTCAGGTAAAACCACTCAAATCCCTAAAATATGCCTTGCATTAGGTCGCGGTATCGATGGGCTTATCGGTCATACTCAGCCAAGAAGAATAGCGGCTAGAACTGTTGCTAATCGTATCGCAGAAGAGCTTAATACTAAGCTAGGAGAGCAGGTCGGTTATAAAGTCAGGTTTAACGATCAGGTAAGTCAGCACAGCTATATAAAATTAATGACAGATGGTATTTTGTTAGCTGAAATGCAAAAAGATCGGCTGCTTCGTCAATACGACACCATTATTATTGATGAAGCCCATGAACGTAGTTTAAATATTGATTTTATTTTAGGCTACTTGCGAGAAATTTTAGTTAAGCGATCTGACTTAAAAGTTATTGTTACTTCAGCCACTATTGACCCACTGCGTTTTGCAAATCACTTTGCGGATCAAAATGGCAAACCTGCGCCTGTTATTGAAGTATCCGGTCGAACTTATCCGGTTGAAATGCGTTATAGACCATTAAACGACAACGCTGCTAACAGTAGTGAGCAAGATGATAATGTTAACCAAGGTGTTAGTGAAGATGTTAGTGATGGCAATGATATTATTAGCGGCATTCTTAATGCGGTAGATGAGCTTTCAGAGCTTTCAACTGACAGCCAAGGTGATATTTTAATTTTCTTAAATGGTGAGCGAGAAATTCGAGATACGGCCGCAGCGCTAAATAAAGCTAATTTACGCCACACACAAATTCTACCTTTGTATGCTCGTTTAACCATTAGTGAACAAAATCGTATTTTTAAGCCGCATTCAGGGCGAAATATAGTGCTTGCCACTAACGTTGCTGAAACAAGTTTGACCGTACCTGGTATTAAATATGTTATAGACCCTGGTACAGCACGTATTTCACGTTATAGCTACCGAACTAAAGTGCAGCGTTTACCAATTGAGGCCATTTCACAAGCGAGTGCTAATCAGCGATCAGGACGTTGTGGACGTGTTTCATCAGGTGTTTGTATTCGCTTATATAGCGAAGATGACTATTTAAATAGGCCTGAATTTACCGATCCTGAAATCCTGCGCACTAACTTAGCGACCGTTATTTTGCAAATGTTGGCACTAGATTTAGGTGAAATTGAGGATTTCCCTTTTGTTGAAGCGCCAGATAACCGAAATATAAATGACGGTGTTAAATTATTAGAAGAACTTGCAGCCATAGACAATGGCGCTAATAATCAGAAAAGTCAAAAAGATCATCAAAAACAAAAAGAACAGCAAAACCAAGGTACTCGGTTAACCAAGTCAGGACGTTTGTTAGCGAAATTTCCAATCGATCCGCGGTTAGCTAAAATGGTGCTAACCGCGATAGATTTAGGTTGTATTGAGCAAGTACTTATTATTGTAAGCGCGTTAAGTATTCAAGACCCTCGAGAAAGGCCTCATGAAAAACAGCAAGCGGCAGATGAAAAGCATAATCGCTTTAAAGACAAAAATTCAGACTTTGTTAGTTTGCTTAACTTATGGCAGTACGTAACTGAGCAGAAAAAAGATTTGTCACAAAATCATTTTAGAAAGCTATGTCAGCGAGAATATTTATCTTATGTGCGCTTGCGAGAGTGGCAAGATATTTTTAGCCAGCTTAAATTAACCTTAAAAGAGCAAAAAATATCACTCACGTCAGTTGATTATCAGTTTTCAATTATTGAATCGGGCACTTCAACAAATCAAGAGAAAAAAGAACAGACTTTGCCTGACAGCTTAGTGTTAGTTCATCAAGCGTTATTGTCGGGCTTATTAAGTCATTTAGGGCAACAAGACGAAAACAGAGAATTTAAAGGTGCCCGAGGCAGTAAGTTCTTTGTTTTTCCTGGCTCTGCGTTATCGAAGAAGCCGCCTAAATGGTTAATGTCGGCTGAGCTTGTTGAAACCAGTCGTTTATTTGCCAGAATGAATGCCCGTATCGATCCTCTGTGGATAGAGCCTTTAGCTGAGCATTTGTTAAAGCGCAGTTATAGCGAACCTCACTGGGAGAAAAAGCAAGGCGCTGTGATGGCCTTTGAGCAGGTTAGTCTTTATGGTTTACCTATTGTATCAAAAAGAAAAATTAACTTTAATACGATTGAACCAGTTACATGTAGAGAACTTTTTATTCGTGAAGCACTCGTTAATGGTGATTGCTTTATTAAAGAAAAGTTTTTAGCAGAAAACCAAGCATTAGTCGCTAGTATTGAAGCGCTTGAGCAAAAAGCTCGGCGTAAAGATTTTTTAATTGACGAACAGCAACTTGTCGATTTTTATGTAGAGAAACTGCCACAATCAGCTGTTTGTCAACGAAGCTTTTTGGCTTGGTGGAAAAAAGCTAAAAAACAAGATGCTACGCTACTTAATTTCACGAAAGATTTTTTACTTAATAAATCATCCGATGAATTATCACTAAAAGAATACCCAGACACATGGCAGCAAAATAATCTTACTCTACCTCTCACCTATCATTTTAGCCCTGGAGATATTGACGACGGTATTAGCGTGATAATACCTGTAGCGTTGTTGAATCAGTGCCAAAATGAAGGCTTTGACTGGTTAATACCTGCGCTTCGTTATGATTTAGTGGTTGCGTTAATTAAAGCTCTACCCAAAGCATTACGTCGCAACTTTGTGCCTGCGCCAAATTATGCTCAGGCCTGTTTGGAAAATATGAGCGAAAACCAAGGAAGTTTAGTTGATGCTTTAGCAAAACAACTATTGCGAATGACAGGGGTAAGATTACCTGAAGACGTTTGGCAAGGTGTGGAATTACCCGTGCATTTAACAATGAACTATCAAATTGTTAATGAAAATGCAAAACTGCTAAAACAAGGGAGAAACCTTAATCAGTTAAAAGCGCAGTTACAGGGCAATGTTAAAGCATCAATCAAGCAAGTAGCGGAAAAGGGCATAGAGAAGTCGAAATTGACTTTATGGGATTTTGGAAAGTTGCCCCAAGGCTACGAAAAGAAAGTAGCAAATATGACAATTAAAGCATTCCCAGCCTTGGTTGATCATAAAAACAGTGTTGCTATTGAGTTGTTTGAACAAGAAGAGCACGCAGAGCAAGCTATGCTAAATGGTATTAGCAGACTTATTCTATTAAATATTCCATCGCCGCTAAAATACTTGCAAGAGAAAATGCCAAATAAAGCCAAGTTAGGTTTGTACTTCAATCCATTTGGCTCTATTACTGATTTATTACAAGACTGTATTCATGGTGCTTGTGTTTATTTAGTTAAAAAACATAGGTTAGATAAAGGTTTGACCAATTTACCTAGAGATGAAAATGATTTTAATTCAGTACGTGATTACGTTCGTGCTGAAATTTCAGATTGCGTATTAATGGCTGCCATTAAAGTTGAGCAAGCGCTAAGTTTACGCCACGATATAGCTAAAAAATTAAAAGGGAATGTAGCACTAAATGTTATTCAATCACATGGTGATATCAAACAACAAAGTGAAACCTTAGTATTTAAAGGGTTTGTTAGTGCTTCTGGTTTTGAGAAGTTAGATGATATCAATCGTTATTTAAAAGGGATTTTGCGCCGATTAGAAAAGCTGCCAATAGATCCTAATCAAGACAGATTAAAACTCATTGAAGTGAAAAAAACATCAGATTTGTACTACAGTGTGTTGTCACAACAACGAAAAGATAAGCCTATAGCGCAAGAAATTTTATCAACTAAGTGGATGATCGAAGAATTACGTATTTCATTATTCGCTCAGAATTTAGGTACGGCACAACCTATTTCTTTAAAACGAATCGTTAATCATTTGAAAGGCTTTTCTTAGATTGATATGAACAGTTATTTGACACACAGGCTTAAGCTCAGTATAAATACGTATCTTTTAAGTAAATGTAGTCAATGGGCTCTAATACTAGCCTGTATTCTAAATTAACTTAGATCTTATCGTTTTAAGTTTTATTACATAGAGGTACGAATGATAAATTTTGATGACAAGCGTAATTTTTATCGCATGATGTTAAACAGTGAAGTAGATGTCACCATTATTGACGATGAAGCAAATAGACAAATAACAGCAACGTGTCGGGACTTGAGTGCTACGGGAATGGCAATTGAAGTAGACCATCCTATAGCTATGTCTACTCAAGTAAAGATAAAGTTGGACTCATCTTCAGAACAAGTACAATCACTTGATATACGTGGAAAAGTAGTGCGTATTGATGAAGAGTGTGAAGGGGTTTATTTAGTGGGAATAGCAATAGAAGAGCTCGAATAGTAGTGAATATCACACTTTCGGTATAGATATAAATTTTCTACAATATAAATAAAGTTTACATTGTAGAAAATAGAAAACTGCAAATAGATACAATAAAACAGCGTTATTATTCTAGTTCTTCATCAGTGGGCTTTATGCTTGCCGCATGATGTCCTTTTGGTCCCTCATTTAGTTCGTAATTGACATCTTGCCCAGCTTTAAGTGTACGGTAACCATCCATTTCAATCGTTGAATAGTGAGCGAAAATATCTTCTCCACCACTATCAGGACGAATAAAGCCAAACCCCTTTGCATTATTAAACCATTTAACTGTACCGTGAGCCATACTTCTACTTCCTTCTATATCCTTCAGTATTATAAGTTATGCTTCATATCAATTTTATAATTGATTTTAGTCTCATTAAAATAGAGATACAATGGAGCATATACATAATTAAACACGTGACTAAAAAACAGTCACCTACTAAATCGTAGATAAAAAATAGAATTAGTCAAGTTAATTATGGAAATATATTTAATTAATAAATAAGTTTTAATAAGTAAGTTTTAATAAAAAAAGTTACAGCAAAAATTATCAGCAGAGACTAAGATAAGTATATGAGTAATTGGAAAGAGTTATTTGACAGTCATGAGTTTGTAGAAGAAGAGATTAGAGATGAAGTAGAAAAGCCGCCTAAGTATCATGTTTTTTTACTTAACGATGATTTTACGCCGATGGATTTTGTTGTAGAGGTATTGTGTCGATTTTTTAATAAGACTTCTGAACAAGCTACTGACATAATGTTAACTATTCATTATAAAGGAAAGGCTCTTTGTGGCACATTTACTGCAGATATTGCAGAAACAAAAGTGGATCATGTTATCCGTTATGCTATTGAAAATGAACACCCCTTAAAGTGTGTTTTAGAAAAAGCTTGATGCTGTCTACTTACCATTGCATAAAAAAGGCAATTGAAGAAAAAAAGATCGCAAAGAATTAAATTGGAGTACCTATGCTGAATAAAGACTTAGAAATTTCCCTGAACTTAGCTTTTCGCCAAGCCAAAGAGTCTCGTCATGAATTTATGACGGTTGAACACTTACTGCTAGCTCTACTAGACAATCCTTCTGCGATTGATGTCTTAAGGGCTTGTGGTGCAGATATGAATAAAATACGGGCTAACTTGCTTGAATTTATTCAAGAAACTACGCCTGTTATCCCTGTAGGTGAAGAAGAGCGAGAAACTCAACCAACCTTAGGTTTTCAGCGAGTATTACAACGCGCTGTTTTTCATGTGCAATCCTCAGGAAAAAGTGAAGTAAATGGCTCTAATGTTTTAGTGGCCATATTTAGTGAGCAAGAATCGCAAGCAGCTTACATCTTGAAAAAAGCAGATATTAGCCGTTTAGATATTGTTAACTATATTTCACATGGTATTGCTAAAATAGATAATAATCCGGGTAATGCACCAGTTGAAGAAGGAGAACAAATAGGGAGTGAAGAACCTCGCACTATTGACAATTTTTCAGTGAACCTTAATGAAGAGGCGCTTAAAGGTAATATAGACCCTTTAATTGGTAGGGATAACGAGCTAGAAAGAACGTTACAAGTGTTAGGCCGTCGTCGTAAAAACAACCCTTTATTTGTTGGTGAAGCAGGTGTTGGTAAAACAGCGATTGCAGAAGGGTTAGCTAATTTAATTGTTAATGAAGAAGTGCCTGAGTTTTTAAGCAATGCAACGATATACTCGCTTGATATGGGCGCTTTACTTGCTGGAACAAAGTACCGAGGAGATTTTGAAAAACGCTTTAAAGGATTATTAAAAGATCTTGAGTCTGAAGAGAATGCAATTTTATTTATTGATGAAATTCATACCATTATCGGTGCAGGAGCTGCATCTGGTGGTATGTTAGATGCTTCGAATTTAATAAAACCTTTGCTTTCAGCGGGCAAACTTCGCTGTATGGGCTCTACTACTTACCAAGAGTACCAAAGTATTTTTGAAAAAGATCGTGCCTTAGCAAGACGCTTCCAAAAAATAGATATTGTTGAACCAAGTGTTGAAGATACCACTAAAATTCTACAAGGCTTGAAAGAAAAATATGAAACACATCATGGTATTCGCTACACCAATGCAGCCTTACGTGCTGCGGCACAACTTTCAGATAAATATATAAATGAGCGTTTTTTACCTGATAAAGCCATTGATGTTATTGATGAAGCAGGGGCCAGACAGCAGCTTGTAGCCCCGTCAAAGCGTAAGAAAACCATCAGCAATACAGATATTGAAAGTATTGTGGCAAAAATGGCTCGCATTCCGGAAAAATCAGTTTCATCAACGGAAAAAGATAGCCTTAAAATGCTAGATCGAAATTTGAAATTAGTGGTGTTTGGTCAAGATAAAGCTATTGAAGAATTAACATCGGTGATTCGTTTATCTCGTGCCGGTTTAGGTGATGATGAAAAACCCGTAGGCTCTTTCTTATTTGCTGGCCCTACCGGTGTAGGTAAAACGGAAGTAACAAAACAATTGGCTAAAATTCTAGGTGTAGAATTATTACGTTATGACATGTCTGAGTATATGGAAAAACATGCGGTTAGCCGTTTAATCGGTGCTCCTCCAGGTTATGTTGGATATGAACAAGGTGGTTTGCTTACCGATGCTGTAATAAAGCATCCCCATGCAGTGGTTCTTCTTGATGAAATAGAGAAGGCTCATGAAGATGTTTATAATATTTTATTGCAAGTGATGGATCACGGTACTTTGACCGATAATAATGGCCGTAAAGCTGATTTTAGAAATATTATATTGGTATTAACTACCAATGCGGGTGTTCAAGAAACGGTGCGTCAGTCTATTGGTTTTAAACAACAAGATCATAGTCTAGATGCCATGAGTGAAATTAACAAAGTTTTCTCTCCTGAATTTAGAAATCGCCTTGATAACATTGTTTGGTTTAATCACCTCGATAATGAAGTTATTCAACAAGTTGTTGATAAATTTATTGTTGAGCTACAAGTAAAACTTGATGAAAAAGGTGTTTCTTTAGAATTAACACATGAAGCTAAGAAATGGTTGGCTGAACATGGCTACGATAAAGCCATGGGCGCTCGACCAATGTCTCGTTTGATTCAAGAACAACTTAAGAAAGAACTTGCTAATGAGTTGCTTTTTGGTGAATTAACTAACGGTGGTGTTGCTAAAGTTGGCGTTAAAAAGGATAAGTTAGTCATTTCATGTGAAAATAAAAAAGTATTGATTGCTGAAAAATAAACGTTAATTTTTCTTAATAGTTAGAATGTGAAGCCTTATTCTTATAGAGAAGATAAGGCTTCTTTGTTTTTTAAATATAAATTTTAATAAAATCAGGTTTTAATTAATGGAATTAAATATACCATTTATTAATGCTTTTACTGATGTGCTATTTAAAATAAGTACACGTATCTTGTCTCACAAGTAAAGTTAATTTTTTCGAATAACAAAACATATAACTGCACCAGTAATACAATATATTGATAAAAACATAAATAGAGCCTGATCACCGAATAATGTCATTGAAAATGAGGCTATAATGGGCCCTGAAAATCCACCAATTGCATAAGCTAGCATGAGTGCACTGCTTGATGCTACAGCTTTATCATCACTGAGGCGAGCATAGGTTGCAGCGACACTTACCGGATATAAACATGCAAGAGGAGCACCTAGCACAATACCTAAAATAGGCAAAGAAACTATCGTGTTTAATAATAATAGTAGCTGTGCAGCACCAGCAGTAATGATAAGCAAAACAATTAAAATGCGTTCCCTTGAATATTTGTCTGCTAATTTGCCAATTGTTCTTTGCAGTGTCACGCCTGAAAATACAATTGCTGACATAAAAATTGAAATATCTAATGTCGATATTTGCATGTTTTTTACGTAAATAGGGGCAAGGTTAAATACCGTGCCAATGGCATTTCCTGCACACACTGCTCCAACAATGCCGCATGGTGCGATTCTTATTAGTTCTGAAAGTTTAACAGGTGTATTGAGTGCCACAACAGGGTTTTCTATTCTAACCAGTGTTATTGGGATAAGTGCACAACAGGATAATAGGGCTGCAATCAAAAAAGTCGCAGAGAAGTCGGCAGGTACTAAGTTTATCAGTAATTGTCCTGTTCCCATGGCAAAATAAAAAACGACTTGGTGAAGTGCCATCAGTCGACTTCTATTAGCGTTTTGACTCAGTGTATTAAACCAACTTTCTATAACAATTAGCATCACTGCTGCTGATAAGCCACTAACGATTCTAAGTAGGGCGTAAAATACTACACTGTGAGTTAAACTATGAATTATAGCCGCAGATATTGCTATAGCACCAAAACCTGCAAATGCTCTTATATGTCCTACCCGAGCAATGGCTTTTTTCCCTTGGTAACTGCCAATGACTAAGCCGATAGAATAGAGCGCCATTACTTGACCAACCGTATTGGTAGATATTTCGTTACTTGAAAGGCTTAAGGGAATGGTAATACCCAGTAAACTAATAGCCTGCATTTGAGCAAATAAGCTCACCAGTAAGGCTATGATAGTGACTAAGGTGGATTTATCGTTAACGCTATATCTCATTGTTAGCTATCGGTTATGAGCAATTCACTAATATTACCTCAAATGACTGCGAAGTCATTGATTGAGATCATGAAGCACATAAATAACTATAAAACATACTTAATGGCAATGTTATTGAAATTAACGTGACAATTATCACAATATATTCGTAAATTTATTAGAGTATAGAGATATTTTATTATTTAATTCTCAAATAAAGCACATATTGACGGCGAAGTCATTTATTTTGTTTATTTTGTTTGTTTATTTTATTTTATATTAATACATTGTTTATTATGTAGTTATATTGTTTTTAGGTTATTTATTAGTATTATTACTAATAAATAATCACAAACTCGAAGGTTACTTACTTGACATCAAATTGACTTCGAAGTATAAATATAACCATGGGCAATATATAAACAATAAATAGCTCATAACTGACACTAATTAAAATACACTTAACTTCATAAGTGAAAGAAGAGGGTTTATCCATGAAGCCAGTTACACCAATAAAACTTGTTAAATCGGCTATTGCATTGGCTGTCGTCAATGCTTTTTTAAGTCAATCAGTATATGCAGAAGAAGCACTTAAAGGTGATGATTCAGATAGAATTGAAAAAATAATTGTTACGGCAAACCGCCATGCACAAGATATACAAGAAGTATCTTCCTCTATCACTGCACTGGGGGCTGATGATATTGAACGCGCAGGTATTATTGATATCACAGGTTTACAACAAGTAGTACCTGGTTTAAAAATTGGTAGTTCCGGTGGTGAAGTAAGACCTGCGATGCGTGGTGCTCGAACTAACGAAGTGGGTGTAGCGGGAACGGGGATAGCCGAACAAGTTATTGGTATTTTCCAAGACGGCATTTATGTACCAACAACAACATCAGGTATGGGCGCGTTTGTCGATATTGAACGAATTGAAGTACTCAGAGGCCCACAAGGTACACTTTACGGTCGAAATACATTTGCTGGTAGTATAAATGTTATCACTAATCGTCCAGTAATGGATGATATAGAAGGTAATGTCAAAATTACTACAGGTGCATATAATCGTAGTGCTTATGAAGGTATGTTAAACCTTCCTTTGGCGGATGGCTTAGCTACGCGTTTAGTTATGGCCTCAGACAGACATGATGGCTACATTAATAACCTTTTCGTACCTGGTCCTTCTGACGACTTACGTGAAAAGAACCAGTTTTATGTACGTTCAATTACTCGCTATGAAGCCAGTGATGATTTTAATGCTACTTTCCGTTTTGATTACTCGAAAAAAGATGCAAACTCAGAAGCTATTTGGGGTTATCAACAAATTGCGGGGTATTCATTAACGGAAACTGCACCAGGTTCAGGTGTATTTAATCCTAATGCAACTGTTACTAAAGGGCATATTTATCAGCCGGGTGATGCTGAGAGAGACGATATTGGTCCATATGACGTATATAGAAATGCAATGTCATGGGATAAGCAAGAAACATTTTCTGCTACAGCTACTTTAGAGTGGTACACCGATTTAGCTGATATCAAATGGACTTCCAATTACTCTGAGTTAAGCGGCAAGCAATTCTACGATAGTGATTATAGTGATGGCGGTTTAGATTTTGTTGGTGGCTTTGGTCGTCAAGATGATCAAAAAACAATCTCAAGTGAATTGCAGTTATCTTCTAATGATGATGGGCCACTTCAATGGATTGCAGGTTTGTATTATTTTGATCAAGAAGCTGACTGGGCATGGATATGGCGCGAGGATACAACAGGAAATGGTGTAGCCGATTCGTTAGTGGTTCCAAGCTGGGGAAATCCAGATTATGACCCACATACTTCAGATTCAATCGCTGTATTCGGTCAATTACGTTATGAAGTGTCAGATGACCTTCGTTTGGTCGGAGGCTTACGTTATAACAAAGATGAAAAAACGTTTACCGGTGATAGTATCCCCGATTGGGATGATTCTGCTGTTTTATGGAAAACGGCAGTGGAATATGACCAAAGTGATGACTTAATGCTTTATGCATCAGCATCCACAGGTATCAGAACAGGTGGCGCTAACGATGGACGTGTTGTTTCTCGCGGTGCCGATCCTTTATATGATAACGAAGAAGTTATTTCATATGAAGTGGGTATGAAGAGTACATTACTTGATGGTGATATGCGTTTAAATATTTCAGCATTTGTTAATGAATACGATGATGTTAAAGCACAACTGTTTGCCGTTGCTTGTAGTGATAGCACTAGTAATGAACCTGTACTCGATTGTGTGGATGCCGGCACTACACAAAGTTTTGAATATTATGAAAATGGTGGGAGTATTGATACTGTTGGCGTAGAAGTTGATGTGCAATGGTACCCAACAGATAGCCTATCATTTTCTGGTACGCTTGCTTGGTTAGATTCTAAATTTTCTGATGACTTTGCCGTTGGTAATTCGTTACTTCGTCCGTTACTTGGTTTAGGTAACTTTGAAGGTCGCCAGGACATTAATGACAACAACAGTCAATTCAGTTTTGCTGGCTGGTCACCTGCAATGTCTCCAGAATACTCAATAGGATTAGCGGCAACTTATGAAGTTGATTTAGGCAATGGCGCCTTCTTAATTCCGCACATTCAACTAAATTATAGTGATGACTACTACGCCTTTGATACTAATATTCCAGAAGCAAAAGTAGATGCTCATGCTACGGTTGATGCACGCGTGAGTTGGATTATTAATGAAAATGTACAAATGGATTTCTTTGTGAAGAATTTAACCGATGAAGCAGTATTAACTCGTGCTGTTGTGCATTCACAAATTCGCGATGCTAAGCCTCTCAACTCAGTACAAGCTAACTGGAACGACCCAAGAACTTGGGGTGTAAGTCTTAAATACACATTTTAATTCATACTAGTTTAGTGACATGATAATAAAGCCGCAGCATAGTCTGCGGTTTTTTATGTTTGCCCAGCGAAGCTAACAAATCTGTCTACTTGAAAGAAAGTGGAGTCACCCTGACTAAGGGGAAGATAATCCAAATGTCAAGGGCGTTACTGGCTAACGGTAGGGTCTGAAGGAAGCTGTAGGAAGATAGAGGTAAACAACTAACCGTAACCTGTTTAGGTGGTGTTGGTGGGTAAGCGTCCATAAAAATCACAGCGCAAACCTCACTCTTTATTTGGCAAAGTAAATTCATTTGAGGGTGGTTTATCTAATAAATATTAGGCGACAATTAACAGTATTTTGTGGAACATCGCTTTTTTCTATTATGTTGATATCAACATAATAGAAAAAACACATTCTTTCTAAATTTCAACTACTGGCTGCGCCATAATCCACAAACTTAATATGGTATAACACAACATTAGAACCAACATGGGCATTTGGCTCAATAAAGCAGAGCGATTATCACGAAACGTTCTTAGCGCCATCACATGGGATAGCCATACGGCAATAATATGACCAACCACAATTGCTACCACTGAGGTAAACCAGACAAAACGTGCATCAATAATACTAATGTCCACTTGATAGAGCTGAGTACCAAACAAATTCCAGCCGATACCCAAAGGGTCGGAAGCCAACGGGATAATATATTGGCCGACAATGGCCAGATAAGATAAATAATGAGCTAAGTGGTAGGCCAACGCAATTGGGATCAAGCTTAAAACGAAAGTTCGAGCGAGAAACATAATTGAATGCCTTGCACGTTGATCGCTTGGTAATAAAATCCACATTAGCGCGTTAAATAGCAGATATATTGATATGAATAATATGATAAATACTACTAACGCAATGGTGCTAATAGCTGTGATCGCGTTACCGGTGTAATCTTGGATAAAAATAATTAACGGTCGTAGACTTTCAGCGTAAATCATAGTTTCAGCGAGACTTGCCCACAAAGGCGTTGCCAATAAGCCATCAAAGGTCACGCTGGCGAGCATTAGTAAAACAAAAATACAAGAGGACAGTCTCAGCGGTCCATTCGTTAACAACCCCACCGCCCAAGGGCGCAAATTCCATCGACGGTTCTCAACTTTCGCCCTTTCAAAGCAGGCAATATGATTAATACAGTCAGTTTCGCCATTCTTGAAGATGCAGCCAGTATTGTTAGAAGCATTTTCAACACGGTATTCACTCGCATAAAAACGACCTAGAAATTTGAAAATGATAGAGAATATTTCTCCATTCTCTAGCCATATATATCGTCCAAATAACCACATACCTAGCCACGTAATACCACTATAAATAAGTACTATCAGGGCAAGTTTTGCAGGAGAATCGCTGCTTGGCCATATTAATTCAGCCCAAATGAACCAGCAAAATAAAAAAACAGCGGGCCAACTCTCCAGTTTTTTTGGCCAGGCTAACATCAATCCAAATTGGCTGTTTGGAAAAATAATTAGTTTAATTTTTTCTACGGTGGCAAATATCACTGACCAAGGATTCACAAAATCCCATAGGTTAAAAAACAAACCCGCCAGATAAGAAAGGCCAACCCACCAGATAACCCAAATTGCTGTTGGTGCAATATTGGAAAACGGATCTTGTTGTCCATAAAGGCCGCTAACAATCACCAAAATAAAAATGCCAACGGCTAATAGCTGTAATGCTCGCATGCTCCACAAAGCAATTTTATAGCGAGCCCCTGAGTGACTAATTAGATTAATCCGAGGATAACTGTTAACAAAACGCTTGCCTCGGACAAAAAAAGCAATCACAAAAAAAGACAAAAGCACGGCAATGGCCGAGCCGCCAAGATAAAGAAACAGAGGGACGGGAAGATCGTATCTTTCGCCAAAACCATGCGCGAGTATACTGCTCGAATATACCAGAGGGATAAAACAAAAACACTTGAGCCAGGAATAAAAATAGTCGTTGCTCGTACGAAAAAATTTTGTATTACGACAGATGCTTTTTATTAACATGTCATTCATAATCCTCTTCATCATGTATTAATCAGGATATACTTCAACGTAAATTAGTGCCTGGTGACCATGAGATTCATTATCAACAAAACTATGGCTGGTGATAGCAAATCGCCCACTGGCGTTGGCAGTAAATTGAATGGTGTTCAGTTTGTTAGTGGATAATAAGAATTCAATATCATAGCCATGCAAATGCAGTTTAGCGGGCTCATCAGCTTTCCAAACAAGTCTTACGAGATCACCTTGGCTAACTCGAATTGTTTTAGATCCAGTGAAAACTTTTCTTTCTTTTAGTTCCAGATTGAATATCTTGACTGTTTGATTATCAACTACTGAATCAGAGTTCTGTAGAGCGGTAACCTTTTGATCCATAACTTTTTTCTCAGTCGTTATTTTTGTTAACTGTTTGGCATTATCGTGAGCCATTACAGGATTAATAGTTAGGTATGCCAAGATCA
>TARA_R110001592_G_scaffold16881_6_pt1 | contig 14238 bp, 13 predicted proteins | sample TARA_R110001592 | Tara Oceans TARA_R110001592 (sample SAMEA4398387) | marine metagenome | biome: Polar Biome; feature: [SRF] surface water layer (ENVO:00010504); material: water (ENVO:00002006), including particulate matter (ENVO:01000060) such as... | depth 5 m
TCTGTTGTATCGGGAATGATTGTTGCGCCTTTTTCAACGCCTAGTGCAGGCTCTATATTGGCGATCTGCACATCCGACATTGGGTCATTTAACAAGGGACGCTTTAGGCTGGTCTGCGCGATCACAGTATTGCTTTCTTTGCGTTGAAGGCTTGCCAAAAGATTGGGCGTCGGGCTTTGCGCTGTAAGGCCGTCGGGAAGGTTTATGCCGTTTTCAAGATAGCGCGTATTTTGTGTTTTCAAACGCGCCAAGTCTATCGGGGCATCCGAAGATGTAGAGCTGTTCGTATTCCACCATGACATATGGCGATTACCATCCAGAATAAACAAATCTGTAAACACGATCAGAACAGCACCAATCATAATGAAAATCAGTACCTTAATAATAGAAGCGGATGTGTTTTTGTGATGTGCCATAGCTGTGTTACGCGTGTTGGGGTGTGTACCCACATTTAAAAAACGCAGTATCTCCTTTGTTTACTTGCTTTTTGTATCACAGAACGCCATAACAAATCCATGATTACCTTAATTGATAATTACGACAGTTTTACATACAACCTGGTGCAATATCTGGGCGATTTAGGCGTGGAAACGCGAGTTTACCGCAATGATGAAGTATCGGTAGAACATGTGTTTGGTGATAAGCCCGAGGGTTTGTTGATCTCACCGGGGCCTAGTGATCCTGATCATGCCGGTATTTGTCTGGATGTTATTAAAGCAGCAGCGGAGCGTAATGTGCCGTTATTCGGTGTATGTCTGGGGCATCAAGCCATCGCGCAGGCCTTTGGCGGCAAAGTCATTCGCGCACCTGCGCCGATGCATGGCAAAATATCTGATATAGCGCATAGCGGCAAAGCTGTGTTTGAGGGGCTACCATCCCCCTATCCCGTAACGCGCTATCATTCCTTGATTGCCGAGCGTGAGAGCATTCCTGATTGCCTTGAAATTACGGCAGAAACCGAAGACGGCATTATTATGGGTTTATCACATAAGGATAAGCCAATTCACGGCGTACAATTCCACCCTGAGAGTATCGCCACAAAGCATGGGCATGACCTCCTTAAGAATTTCATCAGGCTGGTTTCATGATTGCAGAAATTCTAAGCAGAATTCAGTCTGGGCAAAAGCTTAGCGAAGACGATATGACATTGTGTATGTCCGGTATGATGGAAGGCACATGGAGCGACGAACAGATTGCTGCCTTTTTAACAGGTATATCGGCGCGCGGTGAAACGGTTGATGAGATTGTTGGTGCTGCCAAAGTTATGCGCGCAAAGGCTCTGCCGATTAACGCGCCTGACCATGCTGTGGATTGCTGCGGTACGGGGGGCGATCAATCCGGTACATATAATATTTCAACGGCGGTGGCGATTGTTGCGGCGGCGTGCGGTGTGTGTGTGGCCAAACACGGTAACCGCTCCGCCAGTTCAAAGTCCGGTGCTGCAGATGTGCTTGAGGCACTGGGGGTTGATCTCGATGTTTCGCAGGGGCATTTGGAAGATGCGCTAACGCAGTTCAATTTTGCGTTCCTTATGGCGCCGCGTCATCATCAGGCGATGAAGCATGTGATGCCTGTGCGCAAGGCGCTGGGGGTGCGGACGATTTTCAATATTTTGGGGCCGCTTGCCAACCCCGCCAAAACCAAGTTCCAGCTTATCGGTGTATATGATCGTGCGCTTGTCCTTCCAATGGCGCAAGCCTTGCAAAGGTTAGGGACACAAAGCGCATGGGTTGTTCATGGTGCGGACGGTTTGGATGAAATCACCACAACGGCAGAGACATATGTTGCGCAGTTGATTGATGGTCACATTACCGAAGCGATATTAACCCCCGAAGATTTTGGTTTACCACGATCAAACCCTGATGATTTAAAGGGCGGCGCGCCGCAAGTTAATGCAAAGGCTTTGCAAGATATTCTGGATGGTGAGAAGAATGCCTATCGGGATATTGTTATTGCCAATGCGGCGGCGGTTTTGATGATTGCAGAAAAAGCACACACACTTGAATCTGCTGTTAACATGGCCTCTGCTGTTCTTGATAATGGGCAGGCGCGTGCATTGTTGCAAGATTATGCGGCCTTCACACAGGCGCACTCAGGAAAGAATGATAATGGATAAGCTTCAGGAAATCTGCGAGAAAAAGAAAAAACATGTCGAGTATAAAAAGTCGTTGAGATCGGAAAAGGATTTATCCTATATGCTCGCCGATAAGCCACTGCCGACGGGCTTTCTCAGTGCGATGAAGCGCGCGAAAGGCTCTGCTTTGATTGCAGAGGTTAAGAAGGCCTCACCGAGCAAAGGCATTATCCGCGAAGATTTTGATCCTGTTGAAATTGCCAAAATTTACAAGAAATACGGCGCGACTTGTTTATCTGTCTTGACCGACGAACCCTATTTTCAAGGGCATGATGATTTTCTGACGCAGATTAAGGATGAGGTTAATATCGCGGTGCTGCGTAAGGATTTCATGGTTGACCCCTATCAGATTTATGAATCGCGCGCGCTGGGTGCGGATTGCATTTTGTTGATCATTGCCGCGCTTGATGACTGCCTTGCGCGTGAAATGTACGAAATCGCGCGTAGCTTGCGTATGGATATTCTGGTTGAGGTGCATAATCTGCATGAGTTGGAGCGCGCCAATAAACTGAATCCCATGATGATTGGCGTGAATAACCGCAATCTTAAAACGCTGAAAGTCGATGTTTCAACGTCTTATGATTTGCTGATGAGTATGCCTGCCGGATGCTTTAAAATTTCAGAAAGCGGTATTGCTTCACACGATACACTCTCCAGATTGGCGCATGCGGGCTATCAAGGTTTCCTTGTCGGCGAGAGCTTAATGCGTCAGGATAATATCGGGCGCGCGGTGCAGGAACTTTTGGGGAATGTCGAAGATTGATGTTGACACAAAGACTGAACTAAACTAGAACAAAGAGTGTACAAACCGTTTTCATTCCGTACTATAGAATATAGATAAGAGGGAAAAAATGCTCACCAAAAAGCAAAAAGATCTGCTGTTATACATCCATGAAAAAATGTCCAAGGATGATATTCCTCCCTCTTTTGAAGAAATGAAGGATGCCCTTGGCCTAAAGTCAAAATCAGGTATTCACCGTTTGATTTCTGCATTGGTGGAGCGTGGCTATATTGAACGATTGCCACACCGCGCCCGCGCTCTCGAAATTAAAAGACTGCCTGAAGGTTTGCGTCCTGCTACGGCATCGCGCGCCGCTTCAAATTATGAATCTTCAATGGCAGGTATGTTTGATGAAGTGCCGTTATACGGACGCATCGCCGCGGGGACGCCGATTGAGGCCGTGCGTGATGAGGGTGAATTTATTCAACTGCCGCAGGGTTTTGTTGGTCAGGGGGAACATTATGCGCTGAAAGTGGATGGTGATTCTATGATAAATGCAGGTATTCACGATCAGGACACTGTGATTATACGCCGTTGTGATACGGCGCAAAATGGCGAAATCGTTGTCGCGTTGGTGGATGATCTGGAAGTGACGTTAAAACGTCTTCGTCGTGCGGGTAATAAAATCGTGCTTGAACCTGAAAACGAATCTTATGAGCCGCGCATTCTCGACCCTGATCGTGTAAAAATACAGGGCAAGCTTGCCAATTTAATCCGTACATATCACTGATATTTTTTATTCGGCGCTGTCGTGTATTTTGACCAAGGGCGGTTTGCTGTTGTTTGCGCAACGTTTTGAATAACAATCCCCTCCGGCCCGAGCCAAACGGCGTGTGTTCCAGATTTCCATGTATCAAATTTATCAATGATGTAGCGCGCATGACATGATTTGTCTTTTACGGGATCAACGGCGATCAATATATCCGCCCATGCGCATTCTTGTTCTGAAATATAAGGTATGCGGGAAAAAGAAACTTTGTAGCCTTTGATTAAAAAGCGGCAGCCCTGCTCGCCGCAATTATTGTCATTGTTTTGATCTTCCTTGCTTTTTCTTTCTCCCTTATTGGGCAGAATTTGTGCCGATTTTTCAGGCAAGCCATATAGTTTTTCCCAGTTTTTCAGAACAAAGCGATCACTTCTTCGTGATGATGTTAGTAACGTGTCCTCGTCTGTTTTAAACAGAAATAACTTATGGGATGATGAAATTAAAATATCGGGCGTAATGCTGGCTTGTGCAATCCAGAACGCGATGAAGAAAAGAGGAATGCCGAGCAGTTTTCCCTTACCCTTCCACAATATTATAAACAGGCACGATACTATAATCAGGATGAATGAGGAGAAAGGCCACAACGAGGCGCGTAATATTGCATGGGGCAAAGATGCCGCCCAATAGGAAATTTCCAGCATGCCTTTGATTCCGATATCCATGATCGTTAAGGGCAAGAAAGACAAGCCAAGGGGCATTAAAATGATGCTGAGCAAGGCAAAGGGCATAATGAGGAAGGTGAGCAGTGGCACAGCCACCAAATTGGCGACAGAGCCAATAAAGGAAACTTGTCCGAAATGATAGAGCGCAAAAGGTGCAGTTGCGAGGCTGGCAATGATTGTTGTGATGCAAACGCCCAGAAAATACATCATGCCTTTTTTAACGATGCTGCGGTCTGTGTATAATTTCATCCATATTGGACGAGTTACATCATAAAAATAAACAAGGCTGATTACAGCGGCAAAAGACATCTGAAAACTCACCGATAAAAGGCTTTCGGGTCTGAACAATAAAACAATCAAGGCCGAAGCCGCAACCAAGCGCAACGATATGGGCGAGCGATCAAGAATAATGGCGAGAAATACAATGCTGATCATAAAAACGGCGCGCTGCGTCGGGACGGTTACCCCCGCAAGCAGCATATAAAATATGGCGCCGCCCAAGGCACAAATGGCGGCTATTTTCTTGATGGGGTAACGTAATGCAAAGTTGGGGATGCAGGCCATCGCAAGGCGTAGGATAAAAAACAACGTCCCTGCGAACAGGCCAACATGCAGCCCTGAAATTGCGAGCATGTGGGCGAGCCCTGCATCGCGTATGGCTTGTTTATTATCTTGCGAGATTGCGTTTTTCTGCCCGACCATAAGGGCGACGGCAATGGCCGCGCTATCTGGTGGTAAATACCGATAGATCTGCGTTGCGATGCTGTGGCGTATGCTTTGTACGTCAAATATTGTTGGCGGCGGCGAGTCTAATATGTCGGGTTCATTATAAACAAAACCAACGGCGCCGATTTCCTGAAAGAATAAATATCGCCTGAAATCGAAACCTTCGGGGATGAGTGGGCCGGAAGGCGGATTTAATCCGGCGAGGATTTTAACGCGCTGGCCGATTTGAATATTTTCATCCTTGCGAATGTGTAAGCGTATTTTTGTCGGCGTTTTATTGGGCGCGATTTTTTCAATCGTGAGATGTGATAAAATGATACGGCTGCCGCCGCCCTCCTCCATTTTTTCAATAGATGCAATCGTTCCGGTGATGTGCGCCGAGGATATTTTTTTCTCTATCATGGGCGTTTTTATATGCTCCGTTCGTATTTTTGCGGCGCTGAACCCTGACAGGAAAATCAAAATAATGAGGGCGATGGAGGCATAAACCTTTTGCGGGCGGCTCAAAACATAGAGAACGCCGCCAAGGCACAGGCTGAATATGGTCAGAGCAATCGGCGGTTCAAAGGGGAGCGAAAAATACAGAGCAATGCCGAGCGCAAAAATAACAGGAACCCATAAAAAGGCATTTTCTTTCTGAACTGCGCATTGAATAATGAAAAGAACATGAAGTTTTTTTATGGTCAGAAAAAACCAGTTTTCTGTGTATATCCGGTCTATGCGCAAGGCATTTTGCATGGTAATGTCCAACAAAATTCAGCTTTATTTACCTAATCTTTGAAGAGGTCCTTTTCGTATGACTGTTGTAACACGTTTTCCACCTTCCCCCACAGGATTTATGCATGTCGGCAATGCACGTACGGCTCTTTTTAATTGGCTGTATGCGCGTCATTATGACGGCAAGTTTGTTGTACGTATTGAAGATACCGATAGAAAGCGTCATTCGGAAGAAGCTGTCGCCGCCATTATGGATGGTTTGGAATGGTTGGGCTTGAATTACGATGGTGAGGTTATCTCGCAATTCTCAAAACTAGATCGCCATACCGAAGTCGCGAAAGAAATGATTGCCAAGGGGCAAGCGTATTATTGCTATTGCACAGCAGAGGAATTGGAAGAAATGCGCGAAAATGCACGCGCAGCAGGCCACAAAACATTTTATGACCGTAGATGGCGCGACGCGGATGCCGCGAGTGCTCCCAAAGATGTGAAGCCGGTTGTCAGGATTAAAGCACCCGTTGAAGGTGAAACAATGATTAATGACAAGGTGCAAGGTGAGGTCACGGTGGCCAATGACCAACTGGATGATTTTATCATTTTGCGCAGCGACGGTACGCCAACTTATATGCTGTCTGTTGTTGTGGATGACCATGATATGGGCATTACGCATGTGATACGCGGTGATGACCATCTCAATAACACGTTCCGTCAGAAAATTATTTTTGATGCTATGGGCTGGGATGTACCTGTTTTCGCGCATTTGCCGCTTTTACATGGTGCGGACGGTGCAAAATTCTCGAAACGCCATGGCGCGCAAAGTGTGCAAGAGTTTCGCGAGATGGGTTATTTGCCGGAGGCTTTGTCCAATTATCTTCTGCGTCTTGGATGGTCACATGGTGATGAGGAAGTCATTCCCCGCGATAAGGCGATTGAATGGTTTGATTTGGATCATGTTGGTAAAGCCCCTGCGAAGTTTGATTTTGCCAAGTTGGAGAGTTTGAACGCGCATTATATTAATGTGTCTGATGCGGATGACCTGCTCCGTCAGGCTCTGCCGTTTTTCAAACAGCGCCATGGTCTTGTCCCGGATGATATTGGTATTGCGCGGCTTAAAGCGGGTATGGATGAATTAAAATCACGCGCTAAGACGCTTTTGCAATTTGTGGATGATGCGGCATTTTATGTGAAGGCTGTCCCTCTTTCGTTTGATGAGAAGGCACAGAAAAATCTGGAGGACGCGCAAGCTGTCCTTGAAGGGCTTTTGAGCGTATTTGAAGCCCATACAGGCGTATTTGATTCTGATTTTGTACAGGAAAGCTGTAAGAAAATTGCCGATGAATTAAAAGAAGGCAAGCTTGGAAAAGTGGCTATGCCTTTGCGCGCCGCGTTGACGGGCACGACGGTTTCTCCCTCTATATTCCACGCTGCAGAAATTCTTGGAAAAGAAGAATCCTGTCTTCGTATTAAGGCCGCGCTGGAAAGATAGTGCGCTTATCTTCTTACGTTGGTGGAAATAATTTTTTGCTGTAGAATGATCGTGTTTCAGATTGATTCTATATCGCATTATTTCTGTGATGTTTATCAATCAATATTTAATGTTTTGACGCTATTCTGCGTTAAGGCTCAATGAGGCTCATAATTTTTCTACTCTATAATTTTAAGGACATAATCTATGCCGCACGATACAGAGACAAATAAAACATTCACGCTGACCAATGATGAAACAGGGGAAAGTGTTAAACTGCCTGTACTTGAAGGTACCGAAGGCCCAAGTGTTCTCGATGTGCGTAAGTTATATGCCGAAACCGGACATTTTACTTTTGATCCGAGTTTTACATCCACCGGAAGTTGTAAGTCGCGCTTGACCTTTATCGATGGTGAAAAAGGGATATTGATGCATCGCGGGTATCAAATTGCTGATCTGGCGGAGAAAAGCTCCTTCATGGAAGTGGCTTATTTGTTGTTATACGGCGATTTACCAAGCAGAAAGCAAAAAGAAACGTTTGAGCATGACATCACCTATCACACGATGGTGCATGAGCAATTGAACTTCTTCTATCGCGGTTTCCGCCGTGATGCGCACCCGATGTCTATTATGTGTGGTGTTGTTGGCGGGTTGTCGGCGTTCTATCATGATTCACTTGATATTAATGACCCTGAGCAACGCGATGTTTCCGCATTGCGCCTGATTGCAAAGGTCGCAACCCTTTCTGCGATGACATATAAATATTCCGTGGGACAGCCTTTTATGTATCCGCGCAATGACTTAACATTTGCGGAAAACTTCCTCTATATGTGTTTTGCTGTACCTGCAGAGCCTTATAAAGTGAACCCTGTTCTTGCGCGCGCGATGGATAAAATCTTTATTTTGCATGCTGATCATGAACAAAATGCATCCACATCAACCGTGCGTATGGCGGGATCATCACAAGCGAACCCGTTTGCATGTGTTGCGGCGGGGCTTGCTTCTCTTTGGGGGCCAAGCCATGGCGGTGCTAATCAGGCCGTTTTGGAGATGCTGGATCAAATTGGTAGTGTTGATCGTATTCCTGAATTTTTGGAACGCGCGAAAGATAAAAATGACCCCTTCCGTCTGATGGGCTTTGGTCACCGTGTTTATAAGAATTTTGACCCACGTGCCAATGTATTGAAAACATCATGTGATGAAGTTCTTGAAGATCTGGGCATAAATGATCCACGCCTCGAATTGGCGATGGAGCTAGAGCGTATTGCGCTTGAAGACCCCTATTTCGTAGAACGTAAGCTATTCCCTAATGTGGATTTCTATTCAGGTATTATTCTGAAAGCGATGGGCTTCCCGACCAGTATGTTTACTGTTTTGTTCGCTGTTGCCAGAACCGTGGGTTGGGTTTCACAGTGGAAAGAAATGATTGAAGAGCCATCATTGCGGATTGGCCGTCCACGCCAACTTTACACAGGGCCAAAAGAAAGACCTTATGTTGATCTTGATGATCGGTAAACGGTTAAACGTTATTTAGAATGAAATCGGCGGCTCTGTCAGAGGGACTCATAGTCCCCTGCCCGCCGAGTTTTTCATCAAGCTTTTTGAACTCATCAATTTGTTTTTGCTTTTTACCATCTTCGTTTTGAAGCAACTCTATTGTTCTTTGGGCAATATATTCAGGCACGCAATTCCCTTGCAAACATTCAGGAACAAGGTCTTGGTCTAATAAAATATTAGCCAGATGCGCACGCTTTATTTTAACCATAGATTTTATAATCAGCGCCGTAATGGGATTTATTTTATAGCAAATAACATGCGGTACACCAGCATAGGCAAGCTCTAGCGCCATCGTTCCGGAAACAGCAATGGCAACGTCACAGGCTTTAATGGCTTCCCATTTCATGTTTGGGTTGGCCGTTACATAAATAGGTAGTTTGAAATCCTTTAGGAGTGTTTGTATTTCATATTCCAACTTAGGAAGCGTTGGGGAAATAATATGAATACCCTCTTCAATATCGTTTACCAACATTGTTGCTAATTTGATAATGGGACTAAGGTTTTTAAATTCGCCTTCACGACTGCCAAAGAATAACCCAAGGGTTTTTGCGTCTTTAGAAATGCCGTTGGCTTCGCGGAATTTCTGCCCGACAGCTTCTTTTGCCTGACTGGTTACTAATGGGTGTCCGACATGTGCAGCCTTAAGATTATGGGGCGTAAAATAATCAACCTCCATAGGGAACAGGCACATAATACCATCTAAAAATGCTGCTATTTTCTTTGCTCTGGATGGACGCCATGCCCAAACACTGGGCGCCACATAATGAATGAGCTTGCCTTTATAGACGCCTCTTTTTTTCAAGGTTTTTGCAATATTGAAATTAAAGTCAGGAAAATCAACTGTGATCACAGCATCAGGTTGTTGTTTTTCAATTTCCTCGATAATGGCCGTTTTCAGTTTTAAAAGCCTTGGTATCTTAGGAAGCACTTCCCATATACCTATGATTGATATTTGATCCATCGGCAGAAGTGTTTCAAAACCTTCTGCTTCCATTAAGGGGCCGCCGACACCAGTGCATTCAACAGGCTGCGGTGAAACATCTTGTAATGATTTGATGAGTGGAGCAGCAAGCGCATCGCCCGAATCCTCTCCCACTATAAAAAAAAGCTTCATATACGATTGATCCTCGTTTTCTTTTAATTTTGATCCGGCAGGGAAACACCACAGACGAATATTTTATACCTATCCGCGTATTCTGCAACGCTTTTTGGATCGATAATGATAACATGTTCCGATTGAATGGCAATGCCGATTAAACCAGATTCTTGTGCGGTGCGAATGGTATCGATACCAATTGTTGGTAAATCAAGATCTTTATCTTGATTGGGTTTGCATGTTTTAATCAGAATGCCACCGCGCCCCTTTTTTTGTAAGGAAGCACAGCGGCGTATAAGGTCATCCGTACCCTCGACGGCCTCAACCCCGATGACAATGCCATTTTGCACAATGACTGCTTGCCCGATATCCAGCGCGCCGATTTCTTGTGATGCCCGCAGCCCGACAGATATGCTGGTTTGGTCTTTGTCCTGAGGTTTTGTTTTCCCAAGATGGCCTTCTTTGGCCAAAAGATTATTACAGAACTTTTGTATGCCGTGTAGTTGAAAGCCTTCGTTTTCTAACTCTTTTTTTAGTGTGGTCAACAGGCCGTTATCACCCAACGCCTTCATACCAATGCGTGATAGTATCTGTACAGCTTTAAGATCAGGTTTAAGCTCGGAAAAAGCGGGACGCTTTATATGCCCGATCATGACGAGGTCTCTCACATCGTTTTCTTTGAAATAAGCCATGATTTTTCCGGCGGCGCCAAGATGTGACCACATGTGATTATCATGCGTCATCGTGGCTTGTTCCGTTTGACCTTCAAAACCGACGATAAAGGTTTCGATATTCTGCTCTTCACAAACGGAGACTAAATATGCGGGGAGCGCTCCCCCTCCGGCAATGACACCAAGTTTTTTGATGCTAGGTACGGTTGTATCTATTTCTTGCGGGGCTGGCATAGAGGAAACCTTGTTTTTTCTCGTGCAAAATCAAGGATAGACAGGACCAGTTCATCGTCTGAGAAGTCGCTGGAAACGATATCCATGCGTTGCTCTAATGTGCCTTCATCGCCGAATAACTGATTAAATGCACGTTGTAATTTTCTAATTTGGTCTTTTTCAAAGCCGCGTCGCTCAAGGCCAATAAGGTTAAGGCCTGCTAAAAATGCGCGCTCTCCTTTGACGCGCCCATAAGGGATAACGTCGTTTTCAACACCTGACATTCCGCCAATAACGGCATGCTCGCCAATTCTGACAAACTGATGCACCGCCGACAGACCGCCCATAATGGCGTAATTACCAACAGTGACATGACCCGCAAGTGTTGCGTTATTGGCCATGATGACATTGTTACCAATGATACAATCATGCGCGACATGGGTTGCAACCATAAACAAACAATTATCACCGACTACTGTTTTCATCGCACCGTGTTTTGTGCCTGGGTTCATGGTGACATGTTCGCGGATGGTATTGTTCTTACCGATAATCAATTCCGACTTTTCACCGGAGAATTTTAAATCCTGTGGCTGTGTGCCAAGGGATGTAAATGGAAAAATCTGTGTGCCCTCACCAATCGTGGTCAGACCTTCAACATGGATATGACTTTTCAGGGTGACATTATCCTCGATAACAACATCAGCGCCGATAAAGCAAAAAGGGCCGATCGTTGCGCTTTTCGATATTGTTGCGCCGTCTTCTATAATGGTTGTTGGGTGTATATTTTGTGACATAAAACTCATTTTTTGTATGTTTGTATTGTTACCGTAATGCGTTAGCGAGCATGGAACAAGTCACGCTTTGTAACGAAACGTATCAGCTATTCGGGTCGGTATCTGTGATCATGGCGCTGTATGTTGCTTCGGCGCACACAACACCGTCAACGGTTGCTGTGCCTTTGAATTTCCACACAGGGCCGCGTGAACGGATTTTTTCAACATGAACAAGCATGCGATCACCCGGCACAACAGGCTTGCGAAAGCGGGCATTATCAATGGTCATGAAATAAACAACTTTACCTTTGGCTTCCTCGCCTAAGAAATCAACAACGACCAAGGCGGCTGTTTGTGCCATCGCCTCAATAATTAGAACGCCGGGCATAACAGGATAACCGGGGAAATGCCCCATAAATTGTGGTTCGTTCATGGTCACGTTTTTGACACTGACAGCACTTTGACCAGGGACAAGGTCAATGACACGATCAACCAATAAAATCGGATAGCGATGCGGTATCATTTGCATGATGTCTTGGATGTTTAAAAGTGTTTTTTCAGTGCTTCCACTCATCTTGTATTCCTCGTTAATTTTAAGAGTGCCTTGTTATCTGAATGCAGTTAATCGTTTTTCTTCTTGTTTATCAAGCGATTTACGGCGGCGAGTTGTCTAAAAAAGCGTATTTTAGGGAATGCGGGAGAGCCTAAATATTCACCGGCCGTTGTCAGATCACTGATAACACCGGCTTGTGCGCCAATTCTGACGCCGCTGCTTATTCTTAGGTGTCCGGCAATGCCCGCTTGTCCGCCGATGGCAACGAAATCTTCGATTACGGTAGAGCCTGAAATACCGACTTGTGCAACGATTACGCAACCGCGGCCAATCACAACATTGTGCCCGATTTGAACTAAATTATCGATCCATGTGCCTTGCCCGATGACTGTGTCGGGACCTGCGCCGCGATCGATTGTTGTATTCGCGCCGATTTCGACATGGTCTTCGATAATGACCCGTCCCAGTTGCGGAACTTTAACGTGTCCTGCCGGATCAATGGCAAAGCCAAAGCCATCTTGCCCGACGCGTACGCCCGGATAAAGACGAACATGATCACCGATAAACGCGTGAGAAATGCTGGTATTTGAACCGATGCGGCAATGATGTCCGATTTTCGTATTGTCATCAATAACCGCGCCAGCCTCAATCCAGACATGGTCACCGATTTCTACGCCTGAGCCAATATAGACATGCGCGCCAATCGTGGCAGATTCCCCGATCGTGGCTGTTGGCTCTATATGGGCAGAGGTTGATATATTATCTTGTGGTTTTTCATTGGGATAAAAAGCCTGAGCGGCCAGAGCATAACATTTATAAGGCGCGTTGGTCACAAGGCAAACGACGCCCTTAGGGGCATGTTCCACCATTTGAGGGGATACAAAACAAGCCCCTGCATTCGTATTTAAGAAATCATCTTTATATTTGATGTTGTCGAGAAACGTCAGATGGTTGCTTTGCGCGTCTTTCAACGCCGCAACGTCATCCAGAATAGCCGTAACATCAGCGCTTGCATCAACGTCGCAAGGCAATATATCGAGTAATTCTTGAATAGAAAAACTTTTGGTCTTTGTAAAAAAGCGAGGGTCAGCCATAGCAATAAAGCTTTTGTATTATTTCAAGCTTAGTTTAGGGAGCTTTTTATCCAAACTCTCCATAACTGTTGCTGTAATATTGAGTGATTGTGTACCAACAATAATATTTTGCTTGGTCAGAATAAGGTCAATTTTTTGCTCTGCTGCGATGGTCTGACAGACCTCAAAGATTGACTTTGTCAGGGTGTTCATCGCCGTGGAATAACTTTTATCAAGCGTCGCCTTTTTCTTTTGAAGACTGCTGCGCGTATCTAATTTGCGCTTTTCAAAGTCCTGCACTTTTTGAGTGAAAGCTTTTTCAGCGGCTTCTGTAGGGTTCTTTTGTATGGATTGTTGTTCGGTTCTTAATTTATCTTCCTCAGATCTTAGTTTGTCTTCTGCTTTTTTGACTTCAGATAGGAAGCTGCTTCTTTTTTCGGTCACTTGTTTTTGTACAGATTTCGCAGCCAATGATTGTGATAAAATCGCCTCGACATCGACAACAGCGATACTTGTTTCGGCGTGTGCTTGCATGGTGAGTCCTGTTAAAAGAACAAGAGCCATTAGAACGGTGTTTCGCATATTACGAAATGTCATGATAGTAACCTCAAGTGTTTTGTGTTTGTTTATTTGTATTAGAAGCGCGTTCCAAAATCAAATCGGAAATTTTCTTCTTCATCATAATCTTCTTTCTGATACGGCACCGCAAGGTCTACACGGATCGGACCGAAAGGTGAGCGCCATGAAAGACCAATACCTGCGGAGGCACGTATAGAAGATTCATCCAGAATATCAACGCCTGTTTCATCAATATCGAAAAGTGATCCCACATCATGGAATGCATGACCGCGAATACCAAGCTCTTTTGGTAGTCCAACAGGGAAAGACATTTCCAGACTGCTGCGATAGAAGAAGTTACCGCCAAGAGCATCTTTTGTTAAACGGTCACGCGGGCCGACACCTGAACGTTCAAAACCACGTAGGCTTGAGCCGCCAAGGAAGTAGCGTTCATTGATTTCAACATCCGAGTCGCCATAAGCGCCGATTGCTC
>TARA_R110001592_G_scaffold303082_1_pt1 | contig 14238 bp, 14 predicted proteins | sample TARA_R110001592 | Tara Oceans TARA_R110001592 (sample SAMEA4398387) | marine metagenome | biome: Polar Biome; feature: [SRF] surface water layer (ENVO:00010504); material: water (ENVO:00002006), including particulate matter (ENVO:01000060) such as... | depth 5 m
AAAGAAGCCATCTTTTTGGCTTCTTTTTTATCGGACAACAATGAAATCTTATGAAAAATCCAATCTTTTTACCAGCACTTATTATTTTTTTGATTTCCTGCAAGCAAGAAGAAAAAAAGCAAATTAACACAGAGGAAATAACAATAACAGCGATGCAAAAAAAAATTAATATGTATGTTCCTGTTAAATTAACAACCGATTTAAGTAAGCTTAGCGAAAACGAACGCCAGATGTTGCCAATTCTTATTCAAGCTGCTGATAAAATGAACGATTTGTTTTGGTATGAGGCCTATGGTGATAAAAAGGCACTGTTAAATTCTATTTCAAATGAAGACACTAAAACGTTCGCACAATATAATTATGGTCCTTGGGATAGGTTAGATGGCGATGCGCCTTTTATTGAAGGCGTTGGCGAGAAACCAAAAGGGGCTAATTTTTATCCAACGGATATGACTAAAGAAGAATTTGAAGCTGCAGATATCGAAAATAAAACCAGTATTTACAATTTTGTACGTCGAGATGAAGCCGGGAAATTATATTCAATACCATATCACAAACAATTTGAAAGCGAAGTTAAAGTAGTTTCAAATTTATTAATGGAGGCGGCAAAATTAGCTGAGGATGCCGGACTAAAAACGTATCTAGAATTGAGAGCACAGGCTTTATTAGATGATAATTACAAACCAAGTGATTTAGCATGGATGGATATGAAAACCAATACACTGGATATAGTTATAGGGCCCATTGAAACCTATGAAGATAAAATGTTTGGCAATAAGGCATCACATGAAGGTTACGTACTTGTAAAAGATCAGGAATGGAGTGCGCGTTTAGCCCGATTTGCAAAATTTCTTCCTGAATTGCAAAAAGGACTTCCAACTGATGAGGCCTATAAAAAGGAAACGCCTGGAACAGATTCCGATTTAAATGCCTACGATGTGGTTTATTATGCAGGAGATTGTAATACTGGTGGAAAAACAATTGCCATTAATTTACCAAATGATGAGGAAGTACAATTGCAAAAGGGAACGCGCCGTGTGCAACTTAAAAATGCTATGCAGGCAAAATTCGATAAAATATTAGTGCCAATAGCTAACACCTTAATCGAAGAGAGTCAACGTCATCATATTACCTTTGATGCGTTTTTTGCCAATACCATGTTTCATGAAGTAGCACATGGACTAGGAATTAAAAACACTATTAATGGTAAAGGTTCTGTAAGAACGGCCTTAAAAGAACATGCAAGTGCATTGGAAGAAGGGAAAGCCGATATTTTAGGCTTATATATGATTCAACAATTAACCAAGAAGAGTGAGTTAACAGGCGATATAAAAGATAATATGGTGACCTTTCTGGCTGGAATTTTTAGATCGGTACGGTTTGGTGCTTCCGATGCTCATGGTATCGCCAATATGATTCGATTTAATTTCTTTGAAGAGGAAGGAGCCTTTACGAGAAATGATGATGGTACCTATAAAGTTAATTTTGATAAAATGGAAATTGCAATGAAGGATCTTTCCAATTTAATTTTAACCTTACAGGCCAATGGAGATTATGATGGTGTTGATAAATTAGTAATTGAAAAGGGAGTTATTCCAAGCACATTACAATCCGATTTAGATAGGTTAAGTTCAGTCAATATTCCTGTTGATGTTGTTTTTGAACAGGGCGCAGGCGTCTTAGGATTATAAAAAGCACATAATTACAAAAGGGCTTTGGTATTAAAGAAAGCCCTTTTGCTTTAAATTATATAACTTGTATAAAACTATATAATATGCCGTATTGGGCACATACTGTTATTATCGTTTTAATTGCGTATGTCGTAGTAAGTATTGCGTTATATTATTTGCAAGATTATATGCTTTTTAAACCCGAAAAACTTCCTAAAGAGTTTGAGTTTTTTTACGAAAATCAAGATATAGAAGAATATAATTTGGAAACTAGGGATGGTGCAGTAATTAATGGACTTTTATTTAAACCCAAGGGAAGATCTAAAGGGATTGTGTTATACCTTAAAGGAAATTCTAAAAGCATAAAAGGATGGGGAAAATTTGCGGTCGATTTTACGCGTCATAACTATAATGTGCTTATGGTGGACTATCGCGGTTTTGGTAAAAGTACAGGGAGACGCTCTCAAAAAGCCATTAAAAGAGATTTGCAAGTGGTTTACAATAAGGTAAAAGAACGAATTTCCGAGGACAGAATTATTTTGTATGGGCGATCTTTAGGATCTGGTTTTGCGGCTAAATTAGCCTCGATGAACAACCCAAAAATGCTTATTTTAGATGCGCCATATTATAGTTTAACAAAGGTAACGGCGCGATATGCACCTTTTATGCCGTTGTCGGTTTTAATAAAATATCCGTTACCAACGTATAAATGGTTAAAGTACGTACAATGTCCCATTCATATTATTCATGGCACAAATGATACGTTAATCCCATTTAAAACCAGTGTAAAACTTTCTAAAGTAAATCCAAAACTCACTAAATTACATTCAGTAATTGGAGGAGGTCATAAAAACCTAAATAATTTTGAAGCCTATCATAAAATGATTCACGAAATATTAAATGCAACACCACACGAAATAGATTTGTCAACCACAAGTATCCATGTTAAACACACCACTAAACCAAATAATACGAACGCTTAAAAAAGTTTTATTCGTTTTATTAAGCTTATACATTATGCTTGTTTCCACATTATATTTTATCCAAGAAAAAATATTGTTTTTACCAACAGCCTTAGAACAAGATTACAGGTTTCAATTTAATCATCGGTTTGAAGAAATAAATCTTAAGACAGAAGATGGTGCCATATTAAATGCCATTCATTTTAAAGTAAACCAGCCCAAAGGTGTTATCTTATATTTTCATGGAAATGCTGGTGATTTGTCTCGTTGGGGCACTATAGCGGAGTTTTTTGTTGAAAAAGGATTTGATGTTTTAATTATGGATTACAGAACCTATGGAAAAAGCACTGGAAAATTAAATGAAGACGTTTTTTATAAAGATGCAGACTTGTTTTATAAGTATGTTAAAGATAGATATAACGAAAGTGATATTACACTGTATGGACGCTCTTTAGGAACGGGTATTGCGACTAATTTAGCTTCTAAAAACAAACCGAAACAGCTTATATTGGAAACACCTTATTATAGTATTACAGATGTAGCACAAAAGCGATTTCCAATTTTACCTGTGGCTTTTTTGCTTAAATACAAATTCCCTAGCTATCAATTTATTAGTAATGTTACTTGTCCCATTGTTATTTTTCATGGAACAAAGGATGACGTTATACCATACTCATCTGCAGAAAAATTATATCAATCATATTCAAATAAATTAACAACATTTGTAAAAATTGAAGACGGGAATCACAATAATTTAGTTAGTTTCGATTTATATCAAAATCAAATAAAAAAGTTATTACCTTAAAATTCTTTTAAATGTCCATAATTTGTCATAAGTCTGAAAACATAATGATTTTGTCATTCCGACAAAGGAGGAATCTCATTGATTTTCAATAGATTCTTCATTTCGTTTCACTCCATTCTGAATGACAAAAATGGTATTATGAATGAATGCGGACATTCAAAAATTCTTAACACTTGTTTTTAAATTTCTTAAAGAAGTTATAAAATATGTTATTCTGTGTTAAACATTTCTAAATAAAGGTAACTATTCAACTTATTAGTCGTCAATTTGCACAGAAATTAATTTATTAAGATTATGATACGAATAGCACTTATTTTAAGTTTATTTTTTACCGTTAGTGCATCTGCTACTATTAGTAAGATGTCTGATAATTATGATACAATTCCAGAAGATGAGTTATGCTCTATTATGAGTGACCTAGATTGCGAGGATGCAGAGATATTTGATATGCAGCTTGTTAAATTAGATGAAGATGTGGAAATACCTTTTGACACAAAACAGTATTTGCCAAAGGGGTTTAATCCATTAAAAGGGATGCATGATTTAGATTGGAATACCATTGAATTAGTTACGCTAGATGAAGAAGATGCAACACCTTTTGATACAAAAGAGTATTTACCTGAGGGGTTTAATCCATTAAAAGGATTACACGATATAGATTGGAATACAATTGGACTTTTCGAAATTGAAGAAGATGTCGAATTAAATTTTAATACTAAAGATTATTTACCTGAAAATTTCTGTCCTTACGAAAGTATGTGTTAGAAATATTAGGGTGGTTAAGTTGTTAGTTAGTTTGGTTAGTTAAAAAAATCCAGTAATTTATTTTACTGGATTTTTTTGTTTTATCTGTCTGAGCTATACAACTTCAACAAACATCACATTATCTGTCTTTTCAACTTTAGCAAGATTGTTTTTTGTAAGTTCTTTGATGGTTTTATCCCATTTTTTATTAGATAAACCAGATTGCAATTTCAAATCATTTAATACTAAACGTTCCGCTTTTTTAAGTAAACTTAAAAGTTCTTTCCCTTCGTCGCTTATTGCTGGAGTTTTTTTCTCTGGTCGCATTTGTGGGAAAAACAAGACTTCTTGAATGGATTGATTATTGGTTAAAAACATAATGAGCCTATCCATACCAATGCCCATTCCTGATGTTGGTGGCATGCCATATTCTAAAGCACGCAAAAAGTCCTCGTCAATAAATTCTGTAGCTTCATCATCTCCTTTTTCAGCTAATTTTAATTGATGTTCAAAACGTTCGCGTTGGTCGATAGGGTCGTTTAATTCAGAATACGCATTGGCGATTTCTTTGCCACAAACCATTAACTCGAAACGTTCTGTCAGTTCTGGATTAGTTCTGTGTTCTTTACATAAGGGGCTCATTTCTTTTGGGTAATCTGTGATAAAGGTTGGCTGTATGTAATTGCCTTCACATTTTTCTCCAAAAATTTCGTCGATAAGCTTGCCTTTGCCCATGGTGTCATCAACTTCAATACCCATGTTCTTTGCTGCATTTCGGATTTCATTTTCCGATTTCCCAGTAATGTTAAACCCTGTAAAATGCTTAATCGAATCTGCCATTGTTACTCGAGCGTAGGGCGCTTTAAAATCTATATTATAGGTACCGAAAGTTGCTTTCGTTGTTCCATTAACAGCAATAGCACAATGTTCTAACAATTGTTCGCAGAAATCCATCATCCAGTTATAGTCCTTATAAGCCACATAAATTTCCATGGCCGTAAATTCCGGATTATGGGTTCTGTCCATCCCTTCATTCCTGAAGTTTTTTGAAAATTCATAGACGCCATCAAAACCACCAACTATCAATCTTTTTAAATACAACTCATTGGCAATTCGCATATAAAGTGGAATGTCCAAAGCATTGTGATGGGTCATAAATGGTCGCGCAGCTGCACCTCCAGGAATAGGTTGCAATACAGGTGTTTCAACTTCAAAATAACCAGCGCTATTAAAAAAATTGCGCATCGCATTAAAAAGTTTAGTGCGCTTTACAAAAACATCTTTAACCTGTGGGTTTACTACTAAATCGGCATAGCGTTGTCTATAGCGTTGTTCAGGATCGGTAAATGCATCGTAAATAACACCATCTTTTTCCTTTGGCATTGGTAAAGGTTTTAAAGCTTTACTCAATAAGGTGAAGTCTTCAACTTTAACTGTTTTTTCGCCAACCTGGGTTGTAAAAAGTTCTCCTTCAATACCTATGAAATCTCCAAAATCCAACAGCTTTTTAAAGACGTCATTATATTTGGTTTTATCCTCGCCTGGACAAATTACATCACGATTAAAATATACTTGAATTTTACCTTCAGCATCTTGAATTTGAGCAAAAGATGCTTTTCCTTGCAACTTTATGGCCATAAGTCTACCCGCAATGGTAACTTTTTTACCTTCTTGAAATTGCTCTTTTACCTGTTTCGAAGAGTGATCAACAGGATATAAATTGGCTGGATATGGATTAATTCCCAATTGGCGTAATTTTGCCAATTTTTCTCGTCTTACTAATTCTTGTTCAGAAAGTTGCATGCTAATTAATTTTAAATACTACCATTTTTGGTAGACGAGTGCAAAATTACACTATTTCAAAAAATTAGCACACAACTTTTAGGTAGATTTTAAGATTGTAAAAATATCTTTAAATACAGAGCTATATTTAATTTGCTGGTTTTACTTCACCTTTTATATGAAGTAATTTGTTTGGCTCATCGGCATTTGACATGACGGTGATCGTTTTGTTAAAAACACCAATTCTGTTGGTCGCATATTTAACTTGAATTTCACTTGTTTCTCCTGGTAAAACTGGGGTTTTAGAATAGGATGGTACGGTACAGCCGCAGGATGTTTTTACCTGGGAAATAACAATAGGAGCAGTCCCGGTATTTTTAAATGTAAACGTGCGGGCACCATCTGCATTTTGTGGGATAATGCCATAGTCTATTTCAACCGTGTCAAATGATAATACGCCTACGTTTTTATTGGCATCTTCAGTTTGTGAAATGCCTAGAGTGTAAGTAAATAAGCATACTGCCAAAAGCAACCTGCCTTTAATTCGAGATAAATAATTAATTGTGTGTGTCATAACAATAAGTTTTTTAAGTTAATTCAAAGTTGATTATTTTTTGTGTATTATGAAAGTATTAATGGGTTGAATTGAGTACTAGTACCCAGTTTATCTAACTATTAAATAGTTCTTTAACAGCTTCTCTGGATTGTACATTTAACTTTTTAAAGATATTATTTACATGTGTTTTTACGGTACTTATACTTACAAATAATGCATCGGCAATTTGCTTATTTGTTTTGTTTTCTAAAATTAGATTAAGAATATTTTGTTCTTGATTGGTAAGTTGATCTTTTATTTTTATTGAAGGTTTAGAGCTCACTTTTTTGAAGGGCACCCACAAATAAATATTTACTGTTATAGATATAACCAAAAGAGAGATTAAAATATAAATCCAAGAAACAGGTTCGGTTTCATTGGATTGAGAAAGAATGTATTGGTCTGAACTTAATTCTGTTTTATACTGTTTTGTATAGGATGCATTTGGATACTGTTGAATAAGTCGGATTAGCAAATCATCATAGTACGGATTGATTTTCAAGTCTTCAAGATAGTAGTTATGAAAATCACTTCTACGATCAGATAATAATTCATAAACATATAATTCAGCTAAAGGTTCATGAAGTTGTTGCGCAAATTCCTGTAAAGTTTTAAACCATTTTTTATTTTTGAGTTTTCGGTTGGCGTCGCTTCTAAATTCACTAAAAGCAAATTTCATTTCATCTTTTAAAGAATCTATTTTAATAAAGGCATCTGCCTTAGTGTTTTTAGATTTTACATCACAAAACATTTCTTTTTCAAATGAAAAGGGGAATTCAATGGTGTCTGTATCGTTTGCAATAAACACAAGTTCTTTACTTGCGTTACATTGTCTATTAAAGAGATTGTCGTTTTCCTCGTCAAAACAATTATCCACATGAATTCTATATATTCTATTTTCATTTTCAAGTTCATCCCCAAAAAACATAAAAAAACCAGTACTATCGGTTTTTACACGTGCTATAATTTGTTCAGAATAAACACCTGTAATTTTTCTGTAATCATCTATTAGGGAAAGAGACACATAGTTGTGCCATTTTTTATTATCTATATGTCCAGTAAACTTATACTGAGCGTTTATGGATAACGAACAAAATAGTAAAAAAGGAAAAATACATTTTGACCTCATGTTACGAATCTACTATAATTTATTTAAAAAATGAAGTAACCAATCAGAGTCTTTTTAGGTTTTTAAAGACGGCCTAAATCTTGAGTAAGTCTTAGTTGTTTTTTATGTGTACCCTAATATTTTGAGCAACTTTAATGGCCTTAACAAGTCTATGAATTTATAAAAATTTGTAACAACTCATTTTGAAAGGCGTCATATATTTAATCATCAATTAAAAAATAATCAAAATGAGTTTCTGGAGAGTTCTACTGTCTATTATTTGTCCGCCTTTAGCTGTTATAGATAAAGGTTGCGGTTCTATTTTTATTGTATTTCTATTGTGGCTTTGTGGCTGGGTTCCTGGCGTTATTGCAGCCTTAATTATATTAAATAATCCTAAAAGATAAAACTTAAAAAATATTGTAATTTTGCACTCTATGAATAAGTATGTTGAACGTCGAGATTTAGGATACAAAGACTATAAACAAACGTGGGATTACCAAGAGCAGTTGTTTAAAGGCATTGTAGATACTAAGATTAAAAACCGACGAGAAGAATTACAGTTACCGACGAATAATTATTTTCTATTTGTTGAACATCCCCATGTATACACCTTGGGTAAAAGTGGCGACTTATCAAATTTACTTTTAAATGAAAGTCAACTTCAAGAAAAGAGAGCAATTTTTTATAAAATTAATAGAGGAGGCGATATTACTTATCATGGCCCAGGACAAATAGTGGGTTATCCTATTTTAGATTTGGAGAATTTTTTTACCGACATTCACAAATACCTTAGGTTTTTAGAAGAAATGATTATTCTCACACTTGCAGAATATGGCTTAAAAGCTGAACGCAGTAAAGGAGAAACTGGTGTTTGGTTGGATGTAGGCACACCATTTGCCCGTAAAATATGTGCTATGGGAGTTCGTGCCAGTCGTTGGGTGACCATGCATGGTTTTGCGCTTAACGTAAATGCCAATTTAGGCTATTTTGATAATATAATTCCATGTGGGATTCGCGGTAAAGCCGTGACTTCTCTTAATGTTGAGCTTGGAATTAAAGAGGTTCCTGTTGAAGAAGTAAAAGAAAAATTACTCAAGCATTTTGCAAATCTTTTTGAAGCAAAATTCACGAGTTAACAGGTTTAATATAGTATTTTTTTCTAAGCCAGAAAGCAACCCGTACTAAAAGAATTAAAGCAGGAACTTCAACTAATGGTCCGATAACACCGGCAAAGGCTTGGCCAGAATTTAAACCAAATACTGCGATTGCAACAGCAATAGCCAATTCAAAGTTATTACCTGCGGCCGTGAAGGAAATGGCGGCGTTTTTATCGTAATCTGCCCCCATAGCTTTACTTACAAAAAAGCCAATTACAAACATGATTGCAAAGTAAATAAGCAGAGGAATAGCTATAATTAAAACATCTTTTGGAATTTGAACGATCAATTCTCCTTTAAGTGAGAACATAACGATGATTGTAAATAATAAGGCAATTAAAGTTATAGGAGAAATAGTTGGGATAAACTTTTGGGTGTACCAAGTTTCCCCTTTAAGTTTTACTAAAAACAGCCTACTTAATAGCCCTAAGAGAAATGGGATCCCTAAATAAATGGCAACACTTTCTGCAATAGTTGCTATGGAGATATCGACAATTGCACCTTTAAATCCAAAATAGGGTGGAAGTATGGTAATAAACAACCAGGCATAAAAACTATAGGCAAACACCTGAAAAATGCTATTTAAGGCCACTAAACCCGCTCCATATTCGCTACTGCCTTCAGCCAGATCATTCCAAACCAACACCATGGCAATACATCTAGCTAACCCAATTAAGATTAAACCAACCATATATTCTGGGTAGTCTTGCAAAAATGTAATAGCTAGTATAAACATTAAAACGGGACCGATAATCCAATTTAATACTAAAGAAATTGATAGAATTTTGACATTCTGAAATACTTTTGGCAACAAGGCATAATTCACTTTTGCCAGAGGCGGATACATCATTAAAATAAGACCAATTGCAATAGGGATATTTGTGGTTCCGCTACTATAAGAATCTATCAGTTTTGGGAAGGAAGACATAAAATATCCTAAACCAACACCAATGGCCATGGCAATAAATATCCAAAGTGTTAAATAACTATCCAGGAATCCTAATTTTTTATTGGTAGCCATTACTTTCTATTTAATTTGTGAAAAAACATAACCTAATTCGGTAGCAATTTGAATACTTCGTTCGTTGTATTTTTCTTTTTGCTGTGGTGTATTGTCGAACGCTTTTGGGTCGTCAAAGGTGATAGGAATTCTTTTTTCAGCACCAGGAATAAATGGACAAGCTTCATCAGCATTTGAGCAGGTCAGGATTGCCGCAAATTCAGATTTCGGATTAAAAGAATCGTCGTAGGTTTTTGAAAAACCTATAATTGGATGTTCGTTTTCAGAATATTTAATAGCGTAAACAGGGTTTTTCCCTTCCGAAAGAGCATTTATTATTAAGCCCATGTTTATTAAGGTTTCTGCCACCATGGGGAACATTGCAGTTGCTTCGGTTCCACCAGAATAACAAAATACATGGTTTATATTGAAATAATGTGCCATCACTTGCGCCCAAACTTGTGATAAATGACTTCGACGTGAATTATGAGTGCAAATAAAGTTTAATCGAATAGGGTGTTTATTAGTGTGTTTAGCTCTAATAAAATCAATTAAAGGTTGCAATATTTCCTTGCGTTTATCAGGAATACTATCAAGGTTTAAAGATAAAATGGAGTCTTTTAAGGTCTCAAATACCATCATTTATGTTGTTTATTGATTAACAGCAGCCACTAGTGGATGTGCAACATGAGTTACTGTTTTCTTGTAATTCAGATAATTTTAATTTTGGTTTTTCGTTTTTGTTTCCTGATTTTTCGGCATAAACAGTAATACTAAAAATACCTATACTACTTGTGTTAAATTCCTTAATCTTGTCTTGACTAAGATATTTGCTAAGGATATCATCTGGTATGGTGATTGGCTTTTCTTTTTGAATTTTTAAGCTTGAAAAACCTGCATTTGAGATTTGTTCAAGATACTCAGTTTTTTGTATGGCACCTGCTATACAACCAGCATACATTTCTGCATCTTCTCGTAAGGCATCAGGCAAATTACCAACTAAAACAATGTCTGAAATACTAAAATGTCCTCCAGGTTTTAAAACTCTATAAATTTCTTCAATCACTTTTTGTTTGTTAGGCACCAGGTTTAAAACGCAATTGCTTACTATCACATCAGCTACATCATCACTTACTGGCATATTATCGATGTCACCTTCTCTAAATTCTACATTATTATAGCCTAATTTTTCAGCATTTATGCGTGCTTTCTCAATCATAATGGGTGTAAAATCAATACCTATCACTTTCCCTTCAGAACCGGTTTCATGTCTGGCTACAAAACAATCATTGCCAGCGCCAGAGCCTAAATCAATAACCGTATCTCCTTTATTGATTTTAGCAAAATGCGTTGGAAGTCCGCATCCAAGACCTAAATCTGCATCACTTATGTAGCCGTCAGTCTCAGAGTAGTCGTCCATCATAATATTATAGACTTTGTTGGATGGTGTTGTAGCGCCACAGCACGATGATGCGTTTTCTATTTTGCCTTGTTCTGCAATTTTAGCGTACTTAGTTTTTACAATGTTTTTTAATTCTTGCTCAGTTTTCATTTGATGTTTATTTAAGCGATGAAACAATAGGTTTATTTAACAACAATTGATTGAATTAGTAGGTTTTTGATTTAAGAAGGAATTGAAAAGAGTTTCTATTTCTGTCCATTTATCTAAATTAATGCAATAGCAAACACTGGTACCTTCAATATTTCCTTTAATAATTCCGATATTCTTTAACTCCTTTAAATGTTGAGATATGGTTGGTTGCGCTAAGCCAATTTCATCGACCAGATCACCACATATACAGCTATTCATTTTAATGAGATGTTGCAAAATAGCGACTCGGGCGGGATGGCCCATAGCTTTTGCAATAACAGCGATGTTGTTTTGCTGGTCTGTAAATATTTCGGTTTTAGTTAATCCCATCTCTTTAATTATTATATTGCAATATTACGATTAATAATCGAATAAAAAAAGGCTCTAGTTTAATTGTGCGATGATATTTTACATTTTTAAGGGTTTAAAAGCTCTTAAATTTGTGAACCTTTAGGTTCAACTTATATTTAGGTTATGAAAACCTTTATTATACAAGTGTTTCAGTAACAACGCTAATTTAAACTAGAGTCTTAAATTTTTACAATTATTTGATAATAAGTCAATTAAAAAATTGAGAACGTATGTAAACCACTACGCTCTTACATTAAAAATTTTAAACATTCCCTTTGGGAAGAAATTTTTAAAATTTGTTAATGTTCGTTTCACCATCACAAATAGCCTTGATAATCGAAAGCCCGGTAAGGCCACAAATATCCTTTGCCACTACATCGAGTCGGATTTAAAAGACGCAGGTACTTTTGCATTTTTTAGAGGTGGAAGCACTCGAGCGAATTAAATTGGCCCTATGCCTGCAATACGTCCTTAATTGTTCTGTCTGTCCGTCGGGTAGAAAGTAGAAAGCTACTGGAAAACAAACCAAGACCATTCAGTTTTTGAATCCACTGACAGTCCCTTACATTGGTTTTCTTTCCTTTGATGTTTGTGAACTTGCCATTGAAATTACATCGTGTTCCATATGTTATAATTTAAATAGACTCTAAGCAGATGTGCTTTTGGCAGAGTAAATATTCTGAACGGGGTTCCACCAAGGGCGGACCGCCACTGAAGCCATCGCAAACATCTCAACCAGGATTGCACCCGTGCTTTTTAAGCAAAAGTTTGAAAATGGGCCTTGCATGGAGCTGGACAAGGTTACAAAATTATTCGATATCCTCCGCTTACGTTAGCGGGAGAAGTCAATGCTTCGGAATTCTATTTTATCTTAATGCCCTACAGCCAGTTTCTCGTCAAAATTAATTCCCTGTGCTTTTAAAATACTTTTAACTTTCCATGCATAAAAAACCAAATATGCAAAACAAAGTACCCCAACGATATAACTCGCTTGAATACCAATACTTTCTGAAAGTAAACCTTGCAATAAACTTATAACACCACCGCCAAAAATCATCATAATTAAAAAGCTGCTTCCCTGACTTGTATGGTTGCCCAACCCGCTCACTGCAAGTGTAAAAATACATGGCCATAACGTACTACAAAATAACCCCACACTTGTAAAAGCATACACACTAATCATTCCATCCGTAGTCATTCCAATGCCCAATGCTAAAATTCCCAACAGTGAAAATATCAATAACATTCGTGCCGGATTTCCTTTACTTGCTATATCAGCAGCAATTAACACTAAAATTATAAGAGCATACACATAAAAAGGCGTCAAGTTATGTTTTGCAATCGCATTTACTGCTAAAAAGACTCCAAAAGCAAGATATGGCGCCACAAAACGCAATACTTTACGTAAACTAATATCATTGGTAAATGCTTCAACGGCACCTGTCCATCTACCAATCATTAAACTTGCCCAGTACAAGGAGATGTATGGGGCAATCTCTGAAATTGCAAACCCTAAGTTATGTTCCATATACGCCGGTAAATTACTTGCGGTAGAGACCTCAACGCCTACATAAACAAAAATACCTACCATACCCAAAACCAATTGAGGGTATTTTAAAGCTGATGACCTTGCTTTGGTTCCTGTGCTACTTACAACTTCAAGAATAGTTTTTGGTTTATCTGGTAAGGAAGAAAATTTTAATAAAACAGCAACCAGTAAAAACGCTAACCCTAAAACTAAGTAAGGAATTTTCACACTCTCAATACTCATATTTGTTGTTTTGCCCACCGAAGTTCCAAAAATGGCAAAACTGACTATAAGCGGCCCAATGGTAGTGCCAAGATTATTAATTCCACCTGCCAATGTTAAGCGTTGTGAGCCAGTCGAAATTGGCCCTAGTGCAATAGCTAATGGATTAGCTACGGTTTGTTGTAACGAAAAACCTAAAGCCACAATAAATAAACCAGATAGCATAAGCGCAAAGGATCCTGTATTAGCTGCTGGGTAAAATAATAAGGTTCCTAAAGCTGAAATAATGAGCCCTAAGACGAGGCCATTTTTATAGCCAATTTTATTAACAATATCTTTTTTTATTAATAATGAAATCCCCATATAAATAAGTGATCCTACAGTATAGGCAATATAAAACGCAAATGAAACCAATTGACTTTGTCCCTGTGTTAAATCAAATGCTTTTTTAAATACAGGAATTAGAATATCGTTACTGGCCGCAACAAATCCCCAGAAAAAGAAAACAGTTGCTAGAGGAATAAATTGACTCCATTTAGTTGGTGAATTTTCAGTATGCATAATTTAGTTTAAAAAGTAGTTAGTAATATTATTTTAAAAAATACGAAGTGTAAATATATTTTTTATAAAATAATTTAATCTATAATTTTAAAATAATTATAAAAAATCATTTGATTATTGAATGTCCGTAATTTGTCATAAGTCTGAAAATATAATAAT
>TARA_R110001592_G_scaffold75295_3_pt1 | contig 14227 bp, 12 predicted proteins | sample TARA_R110001592 | Tara Oceans TARA_R110001592 (sample SAMEA4398387) | marine metagenome | biome: Polar Biome; feature: [SRF] surface water layer (ENVO:00010504); material: water (ENVO:00002006), including particulate matter (ENVO:01000060) such as... | depth 5 m
GAGCCAACTGGCATGGTACCGGTGACTATGCACAAAGGCCATATGTCTGAAGGCATTCGTATTACAGGTAAAAGTGGGCACAGTTCAGATCCTGATAAAGGCTTAAATGCGATTGATATAATGCATCTAGTTTTATCTGAATTAAAAAAAGTACAACAAACCTTCAAAGAGAAATACCACAATCCACACTTTGAAGTACCTTACCCAACACTTAACTTTGGTGCGATTACCGGGGGCGATAGTCCTAATCGTATTTGTGGTTGTTGTGAGTTACATATTGATATGCGCCCTATTCCGGGCATTACCACCAATGAATTATTTGTGACCGTAAAACAAGCTTTAGCTGAAATAGAAAAAAGATACCCTAATAGCGTAGAGATATTTCATCTGCATGAGCCTATACCATCGTATGAGTGTCCGTTGCATTCTGATCTAATCAGTAATGCAGAAATCTACACTGGTAACCAAGCCACCAGCGCCAACTACTGTACTGAAGCACCATTTATTCAAGCATTAGGCTGCGACACCATTGTATTAGGCCCAGGCCATATAACACAGGCGCATCAACCAAATGAGTATTTAGATCTCTCCTTTGTAAAACCAACACAAGCGGTAATAACAAAACTTATTCAACATTATTGTCGATAATATAAACGTTGATATTTACGTCGCAAAATTACATAAATATCAATTTTCGTTAATAAAATAACCAAAGGCAAGCAACACCAGATTGACTAGCCTCTACATTATGGTATTTTATTTAGTTCTACTACAAAAAATGTAATTTTATTACAAGAATAAGGAAGTACGATGACAGAAGAATATGCAAACTTACGTGGTAATGTTAGTTTATTAGGGCAACTGCTTGGCAATAGTATTAGCGACCATCTTGGTGAATCCTTCCTTGAAAAAATAGAAACCATACGTCAACTTTCCAAATCATCTCGTTCAGGTAATAGTGAAGATGGAGAACGTTTAATCGATGTTCTATCTAACTTAAGTGATCACGAACTATTACCGGTAGCACGCGCATTCACGCACTTTTTAAATCTAGCGAATATCGCAGAACAATTTCATGGCATTTCTCGCCATTGCGATAGTGGTGTTTGTAAACCTGAGCCACTACAACAGTTAATTACTAAATTAAAGAACAGCGACATTTCAGAAGAAGAAATGAAAAAGACGGTTGCTGAATTAAAAATGGATATGGTGTTAACAGCACATCCAACTGAAATTACACGTCGTACTTTAATCCATAAGCACAGTGCAATTAACGAATGTTTAAGCTTTTTAGAATTAACAGACATTTCAGATAAAGAGCGTGACCAGCTTTTAGTTCGCCTTGAGCAATTAATTACGCAAGCTTGGCACACTAATGATATTCGTAAAAATCGCCCAACACCTGTTGATGAAGCAAAATGGGGTTTTGCGGTTATTGAAAATAGTTTGTGGCAAGCTGTTCCTCAATATGTACGTGAATTAGATAAAACATTACAAGATGGCTTAGGTATTTCTTTACCTCTTGATGCATCACCAATTAATTTCACTTCATGGATGGGTGGGGATCGAGACGGTAATCCATTTGTAACCGCAGAAGTCACTAAAGAAGTATTAATTACTAGTCGTTGGGTAGCTGTAAGTTTGTATCTTGAAGATATTCAAGAACTAACAAAAGAATTATCAATGGATAACTGTGATCCAATCTTACGCGCTATTGTAGGCGAAGGTGTTGATGAACCTTATCGTGCAATTTTACGTAAATTACGTACTGAATTAAAAGAAACCTTAACCGCATTAAGTGCAACCTTACAAGGTCATGAAAGTAATGCAAAAGATATCATCATTTCCACTAAACAGCTTAAAGAGCCGTTAGAGTTATGTTATCAATCTCTGATCAACATGGGTATGACGTCGATTGCTAACGGTTTATTATTAGATATTTTACGTCGTGTTAACTGCTTTGGTGTCAACCTAGTTAAATTAGATATTCGCCAAGATGGTGAACGCCATGGTGATACCTTATCTGAATTAACACGTTACTTAGGCATTGGCGATTACAACGCTTGGAACGAAGAAGATAAACAAGCCTTTTTGTTACAAGAATTAAACAGTAAACGTCCGCTTATTCCAGCATCATGGAAACCTTCTGCCGATGTTCAAGAAGTATTAGATACTTGTAGGGTAGTTGCAGCAACCGATCCTGAAGCATTAGGTATTTATATTATATCAATGGCACGTCAAGCATCTGATGTATTAGCCGTACAATTGTTGTTAAAAGAAGTGGGTTGTCCGTTCCGTATTCCTGTTGCACCATTATTTGAAACATTAGATGATTTAAATAATGCAGCAGATGTTATGCAGCGCTTATACGCTGTTGATTGGTACCGTGGTTATATTAACGGTGAGCAGCATGTCATGATTGGTTATTCTGACTCAGCGAAAGATGCCGGTGTAATGGCCGCTAACTGGGCACAATACACATCACAGGAAGCATTGATTAAAATCAGTGAACAAAATGATATTCAATTAGTCTTGTTCCACGGCCGAGGTGGCACAATTGGTCGTGGTGGCGCACCAGCACAACAAGCATTATTATCACAACCTCCTGGTTCATTAAAAGGTGGTTTACGTGTTACAGAACAAGGCGAGATGATCCGCTTTAAGTTTGGCCTGCCTAAAGTGGCAATACAAAGTCTTAATATCTATACCGCTGCCATTTTAGAAGCAAACTTATTGCCGCCACCGGCACCAAAACAAGAATGGCGCGATGTAATGCAACAATTTGCAGAGCAGTCATGCCAAGAGTACCGCCACTTTGTTCGTGATGAACCGGACTTTGTACCTTACTTCCGAAGCGTAACGCCTGAATTAGAGTTAGGGAAATTAGCACTTGGTAGCCGCCCTGCTAAACGTAAACCTAACGGTGGCGTTGAAAGTTTACGTGCTATCCCTTGGATTTTTGCTTGGAGTCAAAACCGCTTGATGCTACCAGCATGGTTAGGCGCAGGTACCTCACTTAAAACATTACTCGATGAAGGTAAAAAAGACCTATTACAAGAAATGTATGTTAACTGGCCTTTCTTCCACACTCGTTTAGAAATGTTTGAAATGGTCTTCATGAAAGCAGATGAAGAGTTAACCAAATTTTATGAAGAACGTTTAGTGCCAAAAGAGCTATGGCCATTAGGTGAACGTCTACGTGCTAACCTTAAGTTAACACGTGAAACGGTATTAGAAACAATTCCAGATCACCAATTGATGCAAGAGCAACCTTGGATAAAAGAGTCTATCAAACTGCGTAACCCGTATGTTGATCCTCTCAATATGTTACAAGCTGAGTTATTATCTCGTTCACGCTCATGTGAGAAAAATGCAACAATTAACCCTGATATTGACCAAGCTTTAATGGTGACGATCGCGGGTATTGCTGCAGGTTTACGTAATACAGGCTAATCACTGTTTTTCAATAGTGACCTGTAATATTCACTTCCCTTTATCATTGCACTTATAACATGATAAAGGGGAGTTCATTACTCTCTAAAGGTTACAAGACTAGTTATAATTTCAACTCAAAAGCTCACACGCCTACTCTGCTTTCAGCAATGAAAACTGCAATAAACTTAATACAATACTAATGATACTCAATTCATTTGCTCTTCAAATTTAAGGTTAGATAATAAAATCTTATTAAGAACAAGCTTTAGTCAACAACCGGCAAACAATCGCCTAATTTGTTCATTTAGATTACGGTGAATAATAGCCTTAATGCTCTTCGTTTTTATTTATGCCAGATGCCAGTTAAAACATCCGGTTTTATAACATAGCTTGCCATAGCAACCACTCTCTTATTACATTCGATATTATTCAGTCAAGCTTCTACAAAATAGCTATCTGCTAACGCCAATTTTTATAGTGGTTTAGGCAATAGTGGTTATGTTAATATCGTGTTTTGATTAGTATTCGGTACAAAAATGACAGATAACACAGCTATACAACAACTAGATGCATTGGGTTTACGTTGTCCTGAACCTGTAATGGTGATCAGGAAAACAGTTCGTAAATTAGAAGCGGGTGATTTATTAGAGATTATTGCGGACGACCCTGCTACAACGCGCGACATACCTAGCTTTTGTCGTTTTATGGAGCATCAACTAGTAGAGGCACAAATTGAAACTATCCCGTATCGATACTTGATCAAAAAAGGGCTGAAATAATTTTCAATGTAAAAGCCGAGTAGTGTCTAAGCTTAGACTTTTCAACGTGATAAAAACAAACTTCTTTTTTGTAAAAAAATAGATTTCTAAAACTTGCTTAGATGGCGAGAGAGCCAATTTTTACTTACCGTACTATTTAAAATATCAATGCTACTTTAATACTAAGCAAGAAGATAACAGCACTTATAAATCAAAAAATACGATTAAATATCTCTGTTAATAATTTAACTTTATTGGCTTCTCTTGGGGATTTTTTAGCAACCAATGATAAGTTAAATTGGTAAGTAAGCTGGCTGGGTTGAATAATTCTTATTTCACCTTGATTTAACTCACTCTGAATGTAACTTTGTGGCATAAAGCCAATATAACAACCAGATAATATCATCGCTTTCCTAGTATCAAATTGATAAGACTTAGCGGCAAGGTTTAGTTTTTGCAACTGTTCGATGCCAGAGGGATCTACGTCCATTCCTGGATGAATAGCAGGGACGGTTGCTAATTCTTTGTCACTAATTAAGGTATCAACTTTATTAAAAAAAGGATGTTTTTTGCTGCAACAAAGATAAACCGCTTCACTGGTTAGATGTTGATAATGAAGCCCCTCAATCTGCTGGTAATTTGGAAATAAACCGATATGAGCTTTATCTTTTAATAATGACTTCTCAATATTAGCGATCGGTTCACTGTCTAAAACAAGATGTAAATTAGGCGAGTTTTTATGAATAAGTTGTATCACTTCAGCTAGTTTATCTTGCCTAGATTGGTTTAGCTGATCTGCACATAAAATCACTAGCTCACCGCTTAATTCTCTGCTTAAGGTACCCACTAACAATGAAAAATCATTTAATGATTCAAATAAATTAATTACCGCTCGGTATACCGTTTGTCCATCCGCTGTTAATGAAAATCCACCACGGCCACGTAAACAGAGTGTGAGTTTCATTCTCTCTTCTAAAGAAGACATATGCACGCTGATGGTTGAGCGAGTAATACCTAATGCAGACTCAGCTGCTGCAAATCCACCATTCTCAACCACAGAAACAAAAATCCGTAATAAGCGTAAATCATATTCTGCTATGGTTTTAGGAATTATAGAGGTTTTATTCAAAGTTTTACCGCTCTCAAACTTATTGTTTAATGTTTTGTATTTAACATTAAATAAAATTGTTATTCAATAGGTAAACTAAAGATGCACTCTATCTAATTCAAACTTATAAAACGCTTTCAAAATGTGTAATCAAATTGGAGATAATCATGCAGCAGATAAAAGATAGTCAATTACTTAAAACCTTTTCATATATCGACGGTAGTTGGCATAGCAGCGAATCATTTTTTAATGTCTCGAACCCAGCAACGGGCGAGCTATTAACTCAAGTTTGTAATGCAGGTATCGCAGAAACAGAACTGGCCGTTAAAGCGGCAAAAAATGCGTTAAAAAAATGGTCTGCAAAATCAGCTAATGAACGCTGTACTTTGATGCGTAATTGGTTCAATTTAATGATTCAACATCAAGATGATTTAGCGCGAATTTTGACCTTAGAACAAGGTAAACCTTTTGCAGAAGCAAAAGGCGAAATCGGTTACGGTGCGGCATTTGTTGAATGGTTTGCTGAAGAAGGTAAACGTGTTTATGGCGATACTATCCCAGCTCCATCAGGCGATAAACGTATTGTAGTGGTCAAGCAACCTGTTGGCGTTGTCGCGTCAATTACGCCTTGGAATTTCCCTAATGCCATGATCGCAAGAAAAGCAGCGGCAGCATTAGCTGCTGGTTGTACTTTTGTAGTACGTCCTGCGACATTAACACCATTATCTGCATTGGCAATGGCAGAACTTGCTGAAAGAGCAGGCATTCCAGCTGGTGTATTCAATGTAGTAGTAGGTGAAGATGCCGCAGGTATGGGTAAAGTACTTACTCAGCATCCTGATATTGCTAAATTTACGTTTACCGGTTCGACAGCGATTGGGAAACTATTAATTAAGCAATGTGCTTCAACAGTTAAAAAAGTATCGATGGAATTAGGCGGTAATGCCCCTTTCATCGTGTTTGATGATGCAGATATTGACGCAGCGGTAGAAGGTGCAATGGCATCTAAGTACCGTAATGCAGGCCAAACTTGTGTTTGTACCAATCGTATTTTTGTACAAAATGGCGTACTTGCCGAGTTCACTGAAAAATTCAAAACAGCAGTTGCTAGTTTAACCATAGGCAATGGCTTAACTGAAGGCGTTCAAATTGGCCCAATGATTTCATCAAGCGCCGTTGATGGCGTTAATAAATTAGTGACGGACTCTGTCGCATTAGGCGCTAAAGTATTATTAGGTGGGCAGCGTGATAGCGCGGGCAATACTTTCTACCAACCGACCGTATTAACTAATGTAAGTAATGATATGCCGATTGCACGTGATGAAATATTTGGCCCTGTTTCGCCTATTATTGCTTTTGACGATGAAGATCAAGTGCTTGCAATGGCAAATGATTGTGAAGTGGGTTTAGCCGCTTACTTTTATTCTCGCGATATAGGCCGAGTTTGGCGTGTAGCCGAAGGGTTAGAGTATGGCATGGTTGGTATTAACGAAGCGATGATCTCAAATGCAGCTGCACCTTTTGGTGGTATAAAGCAATCAGGCAGTGGTCGTGAAGGCTCTAAATACGGCTTAGATGACTACTTAGAAATAAAATATTTATGCATGGGTGGTTTAAATAAATAAAGCATTTATTAACACTCATTTATATACACCAAGCCGCTTAAAGTGACTTGGTTATAACCATTAAGCAAATAGTAAATATTAGGAATTATTATGACAAACCAAACCTTACAAAATAGAAAAACCCAAGTCATCGCTCGCGGTCAAGGCAATATCTACCCTGTTTATGTTGAACATGCAAAAAATGCTGAAATCTGGGATGTTGAAGGTAAACGTTACATTGATTTTGGCACTGGAATAGCCGTTTGTAATACTGGCCATAGTCACCCTAAAGTTATCGCAGCAGCCAAAGCACAAATCGATAAATTTAGCCATACTTGTGTGATGGTTAACCCTTATGAAGTGGCAGTCACCTTAGCTGAAAAATTAACAGCCGCTGCGCCAGGCAACTCACCTAAGAAAGCTATTTTTGTTACCACAGGTGCTGAAGCAGTTGAGAACTGTGTCAAGATTGCACGTGCCCATACGGGTCGTCGTGGTGTGATTGCTTTTAATGGTGGTTTCCACGGTCGTACTAATTTAACTATGGCTCTAACGGGTAAAGTAACACCTTATAAAAACTTATTTGGGCCTTTCCCTGCTGATATCTTCCATGCCCCATTCCCAATGGAGCGCCATGATGTGTCTGTAAAAGATTCACTAAAAGCATTACAAAACTTATTTAAAGTTGATATCTGCCCAACAGATGTGGCAGCTATTATTGTTGAGCCAGTACAAGGTGAAGGTGGTTTTTACGCTGCTCCCACTGAGTTTTTACAAGCATTACGTGAAATCTGCGACCAACACGGTATTGTTTTAATTGCTGATGAAATTCAAACTGGTTTTGGCCGTACTGGCAAAATGTTTGCTTTTGAACACGCGGGTGTAGAAGCTGATTTAATGACCATGGCAAAAGGCATTGCTGGCGGTTTTCCAATATCGGCAGTAGTGGGTAAAAGTGAAATTATGGATGCCCCATTACCGGGAGGACTTGGTGGCACTTACGGTGGTTCACCTGTGGCATGTGCAGCAGCATTAGCAGTACTAGAAGTGATTGAAGAAGAAAATCTAGTACAACGTTCAGTAGAAATTGGTGCCTTATTTAATAAACGTCTTAGCCAACTACAGCAACAATACCCTGACACTATCTTAGATGTGAGAAATCAAGGAGCAATGATTGCGATTGAATTTGTTAAAAATGGCGATCCAGAGCAAGCAAATACACAATTAACACAAGATATTATAGCCAATGCCGCTAAACATGGTTTAGTGCTGCTTGCCTGTGGTTTCTATGGCAACGTGATCCGCTTCCTGCCAGCGCTAACTATTTCAGACGATATCGCCAATGAAGGTTTAGATAACTTTACCGCCTTGTTTGAAAGCCTAGTAGTCGCATCAGAGAAAAACTTAAAAGTAAGTTAATTACATTAGTTTGATCTAAACAAATTAACCTAAAGAAAGCCCTATTAATGAATTAATAGGGCTTTCTTACAACTACCATTATATTTATTACCCTGCTTCCCAACACGTTATCAAACGATTTCAATAATCAACTTCAGAATATTGCATGATTTGATTACTTAAACTTTCCTGAAAACTTGCATAAACACCTTCAGTTAAGGCTGGATATGACATGACCATTAATTGATGAGGTTCTGTTTCATCTCGATATGATGGATGGAAATAGGTTTTGTCACTCTCTATAAAACCTATTCTTTGATAAAATACTTTTCTTTTTATTGATATCTTATCAACAGGTGGGTCTATCTCTAAAAGGATTGTTTTATCAGATACTTTTCTTAAATATTTAAAAGTACGAGTACCAATACTTTTACCTCTTGCAAGCGGTGTAATGGCAAAGTGCTCAATATAAATAAAATTATCTGTATGCCAGGTCAGTAAAATACCTAACAGGTCGCCCTCTTCTTTTTTAATAATAATGAAGTGGTATTCACTATCGGTTAACGCAGATATTTGGTCGTACTTAGCTCTTCGTTCAAAAACAGGAAAGCTTTTTTCATATAACGAAAAAGCTTTCTCAAAATAAGGATGCGTCTTATCCTCAATTCTTTCAAATACTAACATGTTATTTTACCTATTTTATTTTTTCTAAACCACACCAGTTAGCAATAAACACGGCCAATACCTGTGCCACTTGCACTGTACTGTTAATTGAGACTCTTTCATTAAAACCATGAATATTTTCAGCAATAGGGCCATAACAAGTTGCAGGCGTATTGCCGTATAATTGAAAGAAGCGACAGTCAGTTGTTGCCGTTGCCGCTAATAACTTACAGGCACTATTAGTCACAATATGATGAGCCTCTTTAATCGACGTTATTAAAGGTGCATCCTCATTAATTTCACACCCTTCGACCTGAAAACCGGTATAACAAAGTTCTACGTTGATATCATTTGCAAGATCAGCATCATCAATTGTTTGTTGTAGTTTTTCTTTAACACTTTCTAAAGTCATGCCAGGATAAAACCCAACCCTAAAATCCGCTTCACAATAACAAGCCACGGTAGAGGCCCAATCGCCACCATGTACTTTACCTAAATTGAAATTGATAGGATGATCATGTTCTGTATAACAATGGTGGCGGTGTTCTGCTTTATTCCACTCACTTTCTAACTCTTTAAGTTTATTGATAATCACATACAGCGAATCGAAGACATTACTACCATTTGAAGTATCTAACACATGTGCAGGTTTGCCGGTTAATTTTAACTGAAACCACATCACACCCAATTGAGAAATAAGACAAGTTTGAGCAAAAGGCTCAGGAATAATTGCCGCATCAGCTGTATAACCAGCATCTAAACAAGCCAGAGCACCGTTACCTGTGCACTCCTCTTCGATAACACTTTGCAGAATAACTTTTGCAGCTGGTTGATACCCTAAATCTTTTAAAGCAGCGAAGGCATTACAATAAGCTACAATTCCCGCTTTCATATCACCACTACCTCGACCATAAAACCAATCGCCTTCAACATGTGGTTGAAATGGGTGATGATCCCATAAGTGCTCAGGTCCAGTTGGTACTACATTATTGTGAAGACCCTAACGACCCACAGCATGCAATATCGGAAGATGCCTACCGAATACTAAGCAATAGTACTGATGCACGAGGCCGCCAACTAAAGGTAGTTAAATTACCACATCCAGGTCCTCTATTTATTAGTAAAGAAGAAGCAACAGGCATTGATGATAACGAGGATAGCCAACCTCGTGAAGAAGGCCAACGTTTAGCAGGCTCATACGCAAACTTTTATATTGCCAATAAACATATCGTTTTTCCAAAGCTAGACCCGGAGAAAGATGATAAAGCTGCAGCTATTTTAGCGGAGCAATTTCCGGACAGGGAGATAATAGGTGTACCTGCTCGTGAAATATTACTTGGCGGTGGCAATATCCATTGCATTACACAACAACAACCAACAGTAAAAAACACAAAATAAATATTTACAAAACGGACTAGCTGCAATGAAGCAATACTCGGTTTTATTTGTGAATGGAGATTAATAGTTTATTGAAACATTAATGATCGATTCATTCTTATTATTAATAATAACAAAGGGAAGAAGTTAATTATGATTATAAAATCAAGGGCGATTGATCTCAGTCATGGGGAAAAGTCTTATATCGATAAGAAGGTAGCGTTAATCTCACTGGCTATCATAGTGATTTCTATTTTCTGCTATAACGTTTTTGGCCTAAATGAAGCCAGTTATGGGATCTGGAGTTTATTGCCAGCGGCAGTCGTAGTTACCATGGCAATCTATACTAAACGAACGGTTGAATCACTCTTTGTTGGCGTTATTGTCGGCCTTTTAATGACCGAATCTCCAGCAGAGTTTATTCCTTCATTAAGTGGAATTTTCTTAACTGTTTTCCAAAATGACATCGTGGCATGGATATTTATAGCCTGTGGTTTAATGGGAAGTATGATTGCCCTGGTTAGTTGTGCAGGGGCGCTGATGCTTTTGGTCATTGGGTATCAGAAAAAGTAAAAAGCCGCAAAGGCACATTATTTTCTACAATGGGGCTTGGCTTGGTTATTTTTATTGATGACTACTTAAATGCCCTCACTATTGGCTCATCGATGCGTAAAGTCACAGATAAAGTCAAAGTATCCCGTGAGTTTCTTGCTTATGTTGTAGATTCAACAGCTGCACCGGTTTGTATTATTTTACCTTTTTCTACCTGGGCTGTTTTTTTCTCTGGTTTACTTGAAGAGACAGGCGCCGCTGCTGAAGGCCAAGGCATGGATTTATTTATCAGCTCAATTCCCTACATGATTTATGCGTGGGTATGCCTGATAGTCGTGGCTTTAGTTATTAACCGAAATATTCCTTTGTTTGGAAAAATGCGAGAAGCTGAAGAACGAGTGGCTGAAACTGGACAACTGGTTCATGAAGAAGATGCTAAATTTGATCAAGAAGTAGAGCCGGTAGTCGCTAATAGTAATATGCTTAACTTCTTTGTTCCTATTGGATCGCTCATCTTTTTCACCTGGTTATTCGATATAGATATCATGGCCGGCGCGATGGCTGCAATTTTCTTCACTGTTGTATTCTTTACAGTACAAAATTTAATGCCTATCAGTAAAATGTTTGATGCCATTATGAGCGGTTTTATTGGCATGATTGCACCATTAGGCACGTTATTCTGCGGGTTCATGTTAGCAGAGTTAATAATAGCCTTGGGACTACAAGTTATGTCATTGATGCAGCTTCTAATTTCATGACCATTCAATATCTTCCCGCTGTTGTTTTCATCACCATGGCAGCTTTAGCATTTGCAACGGCTTCTTTCTGGGGAATATTTGTAGTCGGAATGTCTATTGTTATCCCGCTAGCGACAACTTTAGATGCTAATTTACCATTAGTTGTTGGTCCACTAATATCTGCCTCAGCTTTTGGTTCGCATGCTTGTTTCTATGGTGACTCAACCGTACTATCAGCTAAAGCCTGTGGTATTAGCCCGATGAATCATGCGTTAACACAGCTACCCTATACCTTGATTGCAGCAGCAATATCAGTGGTATTCTTCCTGTTACTCGCTTAACTGTTTAGAAAAATGGCGTTATGCTATTAAATGTAAAATGATATTTGATAGAAAGCGCCTAAGACGATCTGACAGTAAACAGTCAAACTTGAATAGCATTGTTAATCATTAAAAATCTTCAACCTTATCTTATATAAGGTTGAGGATTTTTCATTTCATGTGGGCAACTTGTATGACTCACTCAATATAACGCCCAATATATTAATACCCATCCCGACAAATAACTGATCAACATTGTAGCTTAAGCTAGTCGCTATTCTAGAATAGACAATACTTTCAAAGTATTTTTAATACTATTTTTAGTCACGCACAGTAAACGATTTTTTATCGTTTTATCCCAGTGCCTGTTGTAGTGTTTTGTGTTTAAAGTAATTGAGATTGTATTGCTGTTTTTGTCGTTGCATAACCTTAATATCATTTTTACTTGAGGGGTTACTTGGGGGGGACTTGGGGGCTAGCGTGCGAATTTTGATTTAGGATCAACTCTCGTATTCGCTGATAACAAATTTACGGTTCTATCTTTTTGCATGAATAATCGCGCCATAAAGATAGGCTCCAGATAATAGAATGTTAAGCCACTAAGTCTGTAACTACTCGAGATAAATGACCTATCGTCTTTCATCATAGGGCATCGACTTATTTATTGCCATTAGTTCACATCTATAATGATACGAAGCTGTGTCATGATTTGTGTCATCACTCTACTATGAACTATCACGATAGTTTCAGAACCAAAAAACAAAAAAGCCCCGATATACGGGGCTTCATGAGAGTTAATGAACAACTAGAAACTAGCTAAAACATCATTCTATATTTTGTACCTGAATATATAGCAAAACATTTAATTCAATAAAAATCAACAACCTAATTACAGTCAAATATTTATCCTTGCTACTTAACCACCAATTACTTATACCCAGATATGGCCATGAATAGCCAACCAATAACCCTAACCTAAAATTTGTTGTCTACGGCAAAGTACCAGTTTTCAACGCATTTATCTAGACACTCCATTACCATCCCATTTAATATGGCTAATATAGTATCCATACCTTACTAAATATGACTATAATAGATATTACTGTGCCCATTTAGGATATGTATGAACTTTTCACTTTTAGATGACACCGATATTAGCCAAGCCTTTGCTACTCATCTGCGTGGCTTACGTAAACAAGCGAAGCTATCGCGAGAGGCGCTGGCCCAGCGCAGTTGTGTACCTGCTTCGACGATAAAAAAGTTTGAACTCACCGGGCAAATTTCATTTCGCCAGCTGCTGCTTTTGTGGCAGTCGCTGGATTCACTAGACAGGCTTTATCAACTGACACAAGTAACCCCTGACCGTTCCGCTTTACCGACCAGCATAGAAGAGGTGCTTAAAGATGAGTTTTAAATCTATTCAAAAGCTGAATGTTCGACGCACTCTCACAACGGGCGAAATCGTATCGGTGGGAGTATTAGCTCAAAACCGCCAAGGGGTTTTCTTTCAGTACGATGAAAACTATATAAGCAGGTTTGGCAATTTATCCCCTTTTACTCTTCAAGGTGATGTGCGATTACAGCAAGCACCGAAAGATCCACACCAGGGTATTCATGGCGCTTTTGGTGATAGTCTTCCCGACGGCTGGGGGTTGTTGTTGCAAGACCGAGTGTTCCGTCAGCAAGGTATTTTACCTGCGCAAGTGACAGCAATGGATAGACTGGCTGTTGTTGGGCAACAAGGAATGGGGGCATTATCTTTTACACCTGTATCGGAGCTCTCATTAGATCAGCGATCAGATATTGATTTGGAAACACTTGGGCTTGAAGCACAAACCTTATTTGACCAATCTATCTCGGACGACTTAGAAGATAGCACTCAGCAAGTGTTAGCAACTTTAGTAGCAGTAGGAAGCTCCGGCGGTGCTCGCCCTAAAGCACAAATCTATATGCCTGCTGGAGACGCGACGCAATGCCGTACCTATGCACAACCAGGTGACGAAGCGTGGTTGGTTAAGTTTACTTCGAAGAACTTGGCTTTAGGCCATGAAGAAGGTTTATGTGAAGCTGTCTATCTACAAATGGCTGAGCAGGCAAAATGTGAGCCACCGATTTGGCAGTTAATTGAAGCGCCAACAAGTAGTGGCGCTAAAGCCTGGTTAGCGTTAAAGCGTTTCGATTATTTACCAGCGCAGGAGAAGGCTGGGCGTTTACATATGCACAGCGCTTGCGGCCTATTGGATGCCGACTTTCGCAGCCCTAGCTTAGACTATAG
>TARA_R110001592_G_scaffold63553_2_pt1 | contig 14226 bp, 13 predicted proteins | sample TARA_R110001592 | Tara Oceans TARA_R110001592 (sample SAMEA4398387) | marine metagenome | biome: Polar Biome; feature: [SRF] surface water layer (ENVO:00010504); material: water (ENVO:00002006), including particulate matter (ENVO:01000060) such as... | depth 5 m
CGTAACCTTGAGGGCACCTGTTGTAGTAGAGACTGAAGTAGTATTATCCGTTACGATAACACTTCCAGATGACATATCGGCTGCAAAGATGGTTTTGGCAACACCGAGACCACCCACAACTTGTAAGGCGCCAGTTGTAGTTGAAGATGCATTTGTACCATCCCAAACCTTGGTAACTCCACCGACGTTTAGGTTTAGTTCAATACCGGCACCACCACTTTGAACTATGAGAGCACCTGTATCTTTATCGGTGGAATTCGTGTTGTCCGTGATGTTGACACTTTCAAAAGTTGTATCGGCGGCGTGTATACTCTTAACAACCCCGAGGCCACCTAAAACTTGTAAAGCACCACTTGTAGTTGAGGAAGCATCTGTATCATTTTCAATTTTACCCGTCCCTCCAACGAATAGATTTTCTCCTATACCCACCCCACCGGTGACAATAAGGGCACCTGCATTTTTAGCACCAGATGTTGTATTATTAGTAACTTTGGTTATACCATCAAATTCAGCTGTAGAACCGAATAGAGCACCTGAGACACCTACACCACCAGCAACCTTGAGAGCACCAGTTGTTTTGGACGAAGTCGCTGTGGTGTCAGCGATGGATACATTTGAGGTCACAAATACATTACCTACTACGTGTAACTCAGCTGAGGGTGTCACTGTATTAATACCTATATGATCAGCTTCAGTGTCCACATGTAAAGTATTAGTGTCCACAGTCAAATTCGAAGAAACATACACATTACCAATGACGTGGAGGTTGGCTTTAGGGTTCACCGTTCCAAGTCCTATGGACTTGCCCCCAGCATCTACAAATAGAGTGTCAGTATCCACCGTAAGATCACCACTAACGCTCGTGTTTCCAGTGACTACGAGAATATTTGAACCAAATTCATCCACATATAAATTTGATCCGACATCGAGGGTGTGCATTGGATTTGTGTTTAAAACACCAACATTAGATTCAGTGTAGAGGCGACCATAGACATGCACATTTATATCTTCAGATGTTAGGGGTACTATCGCATTACTGTAAGCGCTACTTTCGGTGAATGCCAATATAATTTCATCCGTTTCTTCTCTAAATCCTACAGTGACATTCGAACCTGGTCGACCCATGATGAGTCCTAAATCGAGAGTTGTATCTCCAGAAGTATTATTTTTACCCAATTCAATAATAGCATCTTCTATGATGAGGTTATTACTCGTAATTGCCGTTATACCACCGTTCACATCGAGATTTCCATCGATTGAGACACCACCAGACACCACGAGAACGTTGGATCCCGTATCATTAAAATAGACGTTAGAACCGATACTAAGAGTGTGTTGTGGGTTTGTGTTTCGAATTCCAACATTCGAGTCAGTAACAAATGATGCATGTTCTACATTGTTAAAGTATACTGTACTAAAATTAATCACATTACCACGAATTGTCGCACCTTCGAGGGTTGTTTCGATAATATCAGTCGCCGCTTCACCAGATTCGGTAATCTCTTTTGTATCTTTGTTGTACATTAAAAGTACGATCTGTGGGTCGTCATAATCAGGTCTGTTACGAATGGGTTCAAGGTACACGGCACCGGGTGTATTTGCTTGAATTGCGGTGTTACTCGCATTGAAAACAATCGTATTTTCCGCCTGGTCATCGAGAGTATTCTTACCAAACCTGATCTTCGTCGACCTTTCAATGGTCGGTATGTTCTTGACCATTTAATATAACATCGTATTTTAATTTGCGTAGAGAAGTCCCGCCATACCATTCTCAATACGGAGTATATTGTAATTCACCGCATAAATTGGATCGTTAATAGGCATACTCTCACTCATGATTTTAGCCGAGTCTAAACGACTAAAATTGAGAGTGCCTGTGGGTTGGAGAGAACTTGTGGAAAGACAGAAACAATAGAGGAAAAAATCTGGGGAAGTCACGAAGTTTGTATGATAGTAGTTCATGACATCTATAAAGTGAGGCTTTCCCCACCTATAATTACTCACATCGAGGCCGTTGATGTTCAATTTAACCTTATTCGATGGAGATGTGAGAGCACCATCAGTGGTCGTATCGGATGATGCCAGATATTTGACAGGATGATTGAACGTCAGGTCTTGAATGACTGTACCCGATGCGATATTCTTTTGAACTTGTGTTATTAAAAGATTATGAGTTCGTGAAGCAATGTTCCCACGTTCCTCATTGTCTAGGTAATAGTAATTTGCGAAACACTCAACATTGTAATTCGAGGCTGCAGTGGCCCAATGAATCCTGATTTCGACATTGTGATAGTTTAGGGCTACGAGCGGGAGCGCACATTGTGGCCCCTCACAGAAAAAGAAACGGAGGGGGTAGAAATAGGAGCGCGCACTCACACCCGGATGAGTACCATTCGAACTCTTAGAAACATTTTGGGCAAACGTATCGATGGCAATCTTTTCTGTGAAAATGGCATCTTGGGAGTCCACGAGAGACCCACCAATGTATAACTCAACCTTATCTATGATCGTATCCCACCTCTGAACATCGAGCGCCTGAGCAGTGTCATCGAGTGTGAAATAGACATAACCGAGAAGGTCTCCCGAACGTTCAAACTGAATGCTACTCATTGAATTGTTTTTCACAGGTCCATGGATGGTTTGTTTTTCGATGGACTGTGAAAAATTAGCATGTCTTTTGAATGTTGAACTAAAGAATGATATTTCGGGATCACCCATGATATATTCATCCTGGGCACCGATAGCAATCAATTGAACAATGCCAGCAGACATGGTATACTACTTTAACGGGAGAAAATTACAAATTTGGTTTTCTACACACGAAACGAAGAACGAGGAAATTATCTTTCGCGGGACTTGACGGAACAATACCATTACCATCTTGATCTCGGATTGTCACAGTCAGACGATCGATGCGACGAATGGGGTTGATATATTGGGTTACGATTGGATACTCATCTTTGAAAACTGTGGTTACAGTTCCATCCGAAATAACACTCGCGAAAGAACCTCGAATCATACTCTTAGATGCTTGTCCCTCATATTCATTCGACGCCCTATCGTTGAAAATGGTGTCCAACTCTTCGATAGACATGTAGCAATGTTCTGTGGCAGCAGTGGAATGAATACGAGCCGCAACGAGACGAGCTTGTACGACATTTTTTATGGGCTGCTGAAGAAAGCATGTGAAAGTGTTGGCACTACTTTGGTCGATGGTGTCAATCGTTAGAGTGTGATACTCATAGTTGAGATCTGGAATAGTCTCAGTTGGGGAAGTGATGAGAGCCATTTATATTTAGCTTAGATTAAAGATCCACCGATTCCCTCTGAAATCTCATAACTCGCGAGATCCGAAATGAGCTCTTGAGCACCACACAAACCACCTGGAGTCAGGGACTTGGTATAAGCACTGCCATCTTTGCGTCCAGGTGTACACTCGATCTTATTCTCCAGGTCGAAGATGGAACCCTGACTTATGGGAGTAACTTTAATTGGCCTGGGTTGATACATACTGATATCACGGAACGACATGAGGGCGACAATGACGACGAACAAAACACCGATCGAAGTGAGCGCATTTCGGTTTGCTTTGTTGAGGTTTAACATTTACTATGTACATATATTTTTTATAAAGTGCGTTAAAGGTATTTTTTTAGTTTCCATATAGAGAGTAGATGGACGAAGAAATCGTACTCGACAGAGGAAACACGACGGTGATGAAATTAGACGCTGATGAACAGGCACTCATGGATGAGATTCAAATTTCTGCTCCTCGACCAAAACCAGTTCCACGACCCAGTCAGCCGATGCGTCAGGCACCACCACAACAACACCAAGAGGCGATGGATGCATTTGTAAACCCCACAAAACAGTCGGCTCCCCAACAGCCTTCTCAAGAGGAAGAGATTGACTATGGTGAGGATGAACCCATGTTTTACAATAATGAGGATGAACCCATGGGTGGTAGTTTTCAGGAAGAGACTCCTTCCAAGGGATATAGTTCTATTGATGAAGAGAAGTCTGACCTCTTGAATAAATTGGCTCGTCTGGAGAAGAAGGGGTTTGCTGTCAATAAAAGACTTAATGCTTACTCCAATGTTGACGAGTTGAGGTCCGAAGTGAAGCGGATCACGTACAGCATCGATGTGGAACAATCGGTCCGTTTCTCTCGACGAATGCTCGTAGCGTGTGTGACTGGCCTAGAGTTTCTGAATAAGAGGTATAACCCATTTGAGATTCAGCTCGAGGGTTGGTCTGAGAGTGTTATGGAGAATGTTGATGACTATGATGGTGTATTTGAGGAGCTGTATGTGAAGTACCGATCTAAGGTCAATGTCGCCCCCGAGGTGAAGCTGATTATGATGTTGGGTGGTTCGGCTATGATGTTCCATTTAACCAATTCAATGTTCAAATCGGTGATGCCCAACATGAATGATGTTCATGAAACAGAACCCAGACCTGGTGAAGAATATGATGGCGGCGGTTCAAAATACGACCAGATCCCCAGGTGGTCCCGCAACGGAAGCACCTATTGGTGGTACAAATGGGCAATATGAGATGCAAGGACCGGGTGTAGACATTTCAAGCCTCATGGGTGGCATCATGATGCCACCCCCACCCCCAATGAATACCACTATGGTTCCCCCACCTGATGATGATGACGACATGTCCGACATCTTATCTATTTCCGGTGATTCTACTGGAGGCGAGGTGAAGGAGGTCAACGTCAGCAGTTCCACTAAACCTAAGCGTACCAGGCGAAAGAAGAAGACAGAAATTAATCTCTAAATATATATAAATGATAGCGTATTGTCCGCTGGAGGAATTGGAACCTCCCGTCCGACAGCAGAAGCCTGTCGTGAAATCCAAGACCGAGGAGGCTCCCAAGCCCCAGGTTGGTCGTGAAGAAACTGAATTAAATTACGTCATCATGGCTTTCATTGCTGGCGTTGTTGTACTCGCCGTCTCTGATACCATCAGGGCGTAAATGTATATTGAATCTACCGCGGGGTCTTCCCTCGTAGTACATTTAGTAATCAAACCCAACCGTTTTTGTACCTGTGAAGTTGTCTATCGCAGGATTGTTTGTGTATATTCCCAATAATTTACCATTTCTGGATGTTGTGAGTTCGACGGATAGATCGAATGAATAAATGATAGTGGCGGTTGGCAAATATGGTTTGAATAGAACACCGTTTTTGCCAGTTGTAACTGTTGAACTCCATGGGAAATCATTTGTACCACCGAATATGTTTTTAGTACCGGTGGCTATATCAACACTAGAAGTAGTTCCATCATGAGTTCCACCTTGCAACTCGAGTATCATCGTACTCATGTTAGAAACATTAGAAGTACCAATTTCTCGCGCCACCGCTATAACCTTTGCGTAGAATGCACTGTCACCAAACTCAAGTTGAATGTCATTTGATTCTCCCGCTATACGTGTGAATGTATTTGAATATTTTTTACATGCCACTTGGTCGGAATTTGTAATTACACCACCATTAACATGAAGAGCCGTGTTCGCACTTTCACCACCCAAATTGATCGCAACTGCATCACCAAGGTCGATAGCACCGGTGATTTGTAAAGCACCATCTACAATTGTGTTACTATTTAGTACAATGTGAGTATTTAATGGATTTATGTACACATTCCCCGTTGTATCTGAAAGAATGTTCGATGTACCACCAATCGTTTTGAATTCTATCATCGCATTACTGGATGGGTGTTCAATACGGGTTGTGCCGTTATACACATGAAACTTTGTATCTGGGGCATCCGTTCCAATACCCACATTACTCGTCTGGATCACATGAATACAGTTGGTTAAAATCGTATTGTTAGCGACACCCATGACGAGTCCAGTCGTTGCGTTGTCCGTATCACTGAAACCCCTGATGAAGCCACCTTCACCGGCATTCGTATATATAAGCATACCAGTATGCTTATTGACACCTGGACTCTCGAGTCTCAGCATATTCACATTATCAGTCGTCGAGCTATATATATGTAAATTTGAAGTGGGTGCATTCGTGCCTAGACCAAGACGACCAACATCATCAAATCTCGCATACTCTTCATCTGAGATGGCAGTCACTTGATGTGTAAAAGTCATAGGTCTTCTTGTGGCGCCATCCAAAGCTGACCGTATTTTATTTATACTCGTACCACCACCACTTGTCGTCTCGAATTCAATACCCGCAACCTGGAGAGAACCACCACCTGTGAATACAATATTACCCCCGACAATCAATTTTGTTGAAGGATCCACACCCGCTTCATTTTCCGATGTATCTGTACCGCCTATAACAACTCTACCACTCGGGGTTATGAGTAAAGGAATGGAATTAGTAAATGCCAAATCCGCAGCGCTTAATATAGTGTCAAAATCCTGACCATCCGAGATGTAGGTCTGAAACGCATGTTGTGCTGCGATGTGCCTAATCCTGTCAGGTCCCGTCGTTGTACTCGATTCATTACCTTTGAATAAAATCAATTCGTTCCTAGATTGACCTGCGGTATATCGCCTTTCAACAAACATCGTGTTTCCAAATTCATCACCCTCAAGACCACTGAATGTAAGTTTATTTCCGATGACCACGTTGCCGTTGACTTCAAATTCAGCTCTGGTCACATCTGTGCCTATACCCACGTTGCTATTTGCTCCATTTATGTATATAGATGTCGTTCCAGACTCAGAAACCTCTGTCGCGTTGTTAGTGATTCTGAAATCACCTTGATTACCCGCGATACCAACAGACCACCCAGAGTTGCCATTCACATAGCTACTGAAGGCGTTTCCTTCAGCTAAATCAGTTTTAGCAGATATTATGGCATCCCCATTGTCGTGGTTATGCACCAATAGACCAGGAGCTGCCACACCTTCACATTTGACTTCCAAGTAAGCTTCGGGTTCTTCATGACCGATGCCTATTTTACCGTCACTGCGAATAGTCATAATGTTTGTGTCAACGGCATAATCTTCATCTGCCAGGGTTATATCGAGACGCGTCTTAGATTTGTTGTCGGTCATATCCCATTTACCCAACTTGAATGCAGCCCTTGCACCATACTTAGAACCGGTGCCTTCGCGGGTAAGTTGCATGACATTCGATGTTGAATTGACGACTGTGATCTGAGATGTCTCATTTACAACAAGGGGTGTATTGAGATGGTCATAGTTGTTGCGTCTCGTAACTTGTTGGTTGATGAATGCAGAACCACCCGAGGTTTGGAAACGGCTTTGTGGTTCACTTGTTCCTATACCAACATTACTCGTCTCCATGATAGTCACCTTTGGAAGACCCATGGTTGAAGTTTGACTCGCATAGAAGTTGAGACCCTTTCCAGCGTTCACTATATTTTCAATTTTGTTTACACCCACAGCTGGATCTGAGTACATGCGCATACCACCGGTCCCGTAAATCACCGCATTACTTCCAGTGACGTGAATATTTCCAGAAACTGTGAGAGCCTCAGAGGGGTTCGTGTTGGCGATCCCAACTTTACCCGTAGATGCTATACGCATCCTCTCTGCGTTTTTAGTTTTGAAACGGATGTTTTGGTGTGTATTTGAGGTACTCGCACCAAACACTTCAATGCTACTCACATTAGAGGTGGTCGGTCCAGACTTGAGAACGAGTGCATTAGATGTACTATCAGCCCCACTATGATCTGCATGTATGGTTACATTCGAGTCGGAGAAGATTATCTGAGTCTGAAGATTTGTGGTCACGGTATTACCAACAACGGTCAACACATTTGCAGCCGTCAAATTTGCGAAAACTTTAGTACCCACGGAAAAGTCATCGATTGGTGAAAGGTTGGAAACACCTGAGGGGTAGGTTCCTACCGTGCGCAGTGCCACCATCTGAACATTAGAACCAAATACCACGGGTGTCAGAGAAGTCTGATCGATTTGTAATAATTCATTCGTACTCGTGATGCCGCCATCACCCAAAGTTAATCGATCCATATACACATTACCTGTCGCATGTATCACATTAGATCCAGTCTCTTCAAAGAATACATTAGAACCTATACATAAAGTGTGTATTGGATCGATATTTGCCACACCAACATTAGAATCCGTAAAAAATGTACCGTAGACGTGAACATTTACAGTATTTGAATCAAGAGTAAGCGTTTGTTGTCCTGGACCACCAAATGTGGCACCACTAGCAAATGTTCTCGCGAAAATGAATTCTGTATCTGTCGATGAAAATCCAATCACCAAGTTCGCTTCCTCACCTGGATGATCTGTCATGATGAGGGCGTTGTCATATTGACCTCCAGGATATCCATTAGCCATTTGAATACACGCATTGGCTACAATTAAGTTTTCAGCATTTAGATAAGTTAAGGTGTCTGTAATGTTCACATTACCATCCACTACTATATTCCCAGTGACATTAAGATTACCCGATTGAATCACAACATTACCATTTTTGAAAATAGCAACATTGGAAATACCATCACCGTTCTCACCCACCACAAGCTCGTTTGCTATAGCGACATTTGTGGAGTAAGTATTACCAGTAATCTTCAACACGTTAGACCCCACACTGTCCACAAAAAACTTACTATTTGTAGTTCTGAGAATATTCGATGTAATTACATTTGTAGAGGCTACATTACCGTTGACAGTCACGAGGTTTGTAACGGTGCGATCAATTACAAATCGGTCTGTACCAACCTGGAAATCGTGGGATGGATCTTCAACGTCAATACCAATTTGTGTGGAAGTAAAACGAGCGACATTCGTAAAACCTGTCAATTCTAGATCACCTGTAGCAGACAGCTCACCGGTGAGAACGAGATTCGCCGCTGTGATTTCATCTGCTATAATCTCACCTGCTTGAATACTCGCGACACCTGAAATAATGTCCTCTTCTCTGGGTGCAGCATCTAAACTACTGACATAAATCTGGCCAGCTGTGACGAGAATGCCATCCGCTTGTGTCGCCATATACATTAATTACCGAATAAAATTCCAGCTAATCCATCCTTGATTCGAAGTACGTTATAATTGACGGCATATACATACATGTACGAACGACCAACCGCCTCGACCCCTCTGAGTACAAGTTTTGCATTATCGAGACGACTGAAGTTACAAGAACCAGATGGATTATACTCAGATGCATTCATACAGAAGTGATACGCGAAATAGCGAGTGAATGTGGGTGAGTGTGTAGGGTTGTTGAAATGTGTTCTACCATAATTTGATTTGTAATAGTTTTGTACTGTGTGAAAATATATTGGACTCATATTTTCGAAAAGAGAGGTGCCATTTAAATACATATCTGCATTGGTAAATGTGAAACGATCCGATGCGGGGTTGGTTGTGGAAGAACCAAAACCAAAAAACAGAGATTTCACTGGATGGTTAAACGACGATATATCGAGGGTATTATATCCACCCGAATCGGTTGTATTGTCCGTGATTGCATTCAATGGATACTCTACTCGCTGTGACTGTGTAATGACAAGGTCCATCGAACGTTTTACAAGTGTCTCTCGCTCTTCTGTGTCGAGATATATATAATTTCCGTACATATACGCTTTCTTTTCAGATTCGATGAGCATTGCAGCAAGATTTGATTCATCAAAGTTTATGCGTATCTCAACTTGATGATTTTGAAGTGCCACTAGAGGTAAAAATGCTTTATGGTCACAAAAGAAAAAATGTAATGGTAAAAATGCTTTATTTGAGAGGGAAGCTTTAGTATTCAATTCTTGTGATTTATTGTATGTATCAGCTAAATAATTAGGCCAAATCTCACTATAGTAGTCGAAATGTTGTGAATCAACTTTTTGACCACCTATGTAAAGGTCGATCGTTGACTTGTAAAAAAGATTAGATGATATATTATCGTCACTATTACTACCCGATTCAAACCAAATACCATTTATGACATCACCCAAAACCGGTATGATTATGGATGTGTCGCTGTCGGTAATTGTTTTTATGTACTTGGGAGCTTGGGAAAAATTCGTATGCCGAGTAAATTTCATACGAAAGAAAGAATGTCCCTCATCACTTGTGAGATACACATCTTGAACACCCTTGGAGACGAGTTGTATTAATGCACCAGACATTTATTTATTGATTAGATTATAAAAATAGACACTTTCCCTGAGGGAAGTCACTCTTCTTTTCTTCCACCACCTTTCCGTGAATTTTGAAACCACCTTGACGGTACACCTTCATTCGTTTATAATACATCGCTGTGAAAATCGACCACGGATCGTGGACATCATAAATGTGGGGATCGTTTTTCTTGCCCTTCGTCTCTCTCATTATACGCCCAATACTTTGTGTGATGTCTGATTTAGGTGATGCCAAAATGACTGTATCGAGTGTTGGGATGTCCAAACCTTCATGGGCTTGGCTAAATGTTGCGAATATGATCTTCTTCTTTGAGGATTCCTGAAGCTGTGCTTCTTTCATACCACCCATGTACAGTCCAGAAGTTTTTGGAAAACACTGATGAAGAAACTCACAGTGGTGTCTACGGTCACTGAGAACGAGGAGCTGTCTCGTTCCCGCTGAAGCCTTTTTAACGAGTTCCACTAACATTTTGTTACGTGTTCGATCCTCAACAAGTTCAGTGATCATGTTTGGCATTGAAATTTTACCATTTCTCATGGAGGGTGGTGGATTTCGATAGTTTGGTGAATCGAAGGTCACAGGAAATACTTCAACCTGTTCTTGATTTTTCCGTTCAACCGCAAAAAATGTAGGACCCATGAACCAATGAAGCACTTTGGTAAGACCATCCTTTCTTTCGGGGGTTGCGGAGAGGCCATAAATATGTCGGGGACAAAGTTTAAATAAACTTTGACTGAATACTTTAGCACAAATATGATGTGCCTCATCCACTATGAGCGTTCCGATACTCTCAAAGTCTGTGAAACTGTACTCCTTCAGGGACAGGGATTGAAGCATTGCGATGACGAAATCACAATTGACTTCTTTCTTATCCTGTTGAACAACTCCTATTGTGGCACCTGGGCAAAATTGATGTATTCGCTCCCTCCATTGGTCAGCCAAAAACTGTTTATGTACGACGATCATCGTGCGAAACCCCAACTTACATGCTATGGCCAAGGATACAGTCGTTTTCCCATACCCACATGGTAAAGAAAGGACACCATGCCCTGCTTGAATCGCCGCTGCCATTGCTTCGTTTTGATGGGTGGCGTCACGGAGTTGTCCGACGAACCTTGTTTTGATTTTAGTGGGTTCAGGTCTCTTGTCCTCTCTGGGTTCTCCCATCTTGTCAGTTCCATAGAATCTTGGAACGCAGACTCCATTCTTAGCTGCCCTAAAAACTTTGAAAGGTGGTGGAGGGAATCCGTAATCCCCATTGACTACAGGTCTTACCGTGAGTTCCTTTTTAATTTCTTGAATTGGTCCCTGACTCACCAAGTATCCGGTTCGAGTGAGCATACTTATTTAAAGATTGGAAACTTTAAATAAGTATAAAATGCCCATCATAGACATTGAAGAGAATATTAATAAGCTTCGTATGAACATCGAACAAGCAACTCAAGAAATCTGCCGTTTTCAGGGAATGCTCCAAACCTTTGAGGGGTTCAAGACGGGTGGTCTCAAGACCATTCAGCTTCCTCATGATCCAACTCAAGAGGTTGATGAGCTCGAGAGTATCCAAGAGAAACCCGAGTGATTTCCTACATTCCAAACCCCCTTGAAGTCTATTTCGACTTCAACATCATCACCCTTTATTAGAGACTGAATGGGACGTCCTTTGACGTTGCACATCACTCTCCTATAACGAAATGGTACCTTCACAGTAAGAATATTCCCATCTAGGGGATTATCAATATTTGTATTTGCAAGTAAATACCATTTATTTGTATGCATTCGTTCTATAATTTCAGATACTTTAGCAGGAATTATATAACGAATATACTTTTTATTGTTGAAATCATACATTGGTTCGTATACATTGGCTAAGAACTTCATAGATTTCTATTACGATACACTAGAATTAAAACTATAAGCACTGCAAAAATAATGGATATGACTTGTGAAAGAAGAATAGGTTGAAGTGGTTCCCTCGTACCAAATTGTTCATGACACAGTGCTCTCGAAACCTCGACAGCTGCTTCGATACTCGAATATGGTGTATTCCTAGGTGACATCATACCACACATGGCAACCTTCGAACACTTTCCAAAGAAAGGGAGTTGACCGTGAAGGCTAAGTACTCCCGAAGATTGTGAGAATTCCCAAGTTTTGCCGTTCCATTGAGCGCCCCAACCGATGCGCATTTCTTTGGGTTCGGGGAGTTTGAGTTGTTGGAGCACTTCAGCCTTTAACGTCTCAGGATCAGATGTGAGAATATCTTCGGTGAGATGACATATAACACATGACACAGTTTTACCATCTGCGAGAACTTTGGGTTGTAAATTCCACTTAGTAGATGTAGCTATTTCGAGATCAGATTTTATCTTGAGTGGATCTTCATAATCGATGAGAACATTTATGGCGCCATATGTACTTTCTCTCACCTTTTTATCGGCATCAGGTCCCCAATTTTCAGCTAAAAGAGTGAGGGCAGGACTATTATCGAGACACAAAAAAAGCATATCATCTTGCAATATTGTACCATTCGTGAAACTCGCCCTGTATGTATGTTCATCATACGCTATACGTGTAAGTTCGGTGCCGAACACGAAGTTTCCACCAGCCGCCATGACAGCCTCTTCCATCGCATCACACATGACTTTACCAGAAACTCTCTGTGTGTGGGGTTTGGAGAGACCGACATGGTCCAAATTTTTTACAAACTCATAGGCGGACATGACATCCCAAGTGACACCATCCATGATCAGAGGAAGATGTTCAATGACACCCTGCCCCTTTTTCGATAAAGTTCCAACAGCCTCTTTCAGAGAAATTGATTTATACTTTTTAGGTTGAACAAGTACTCGAGCGAATAAGGAAATCAGTACTCCATAATCTTTCACACTAAGAGAACGTAAAACAAAACCGATATGTTCTCCATTTTCCTTAGCTTGAAATATCGTATCCCACGAGATGCCCATCTCACTGAAAAGTGACTGTGTGTTCACAAATGCACGATCAAATACAATTCTATGTGCGTGTAAATCTCGAACGTCTTCATCTGGTTCCCACCAAGAACCACCTGCTGAAGTTTTTCGATCATATATAATGACTTCATGATCACCCGTCCTGAGAAGTTCCCACGCGAGTGACATACCCGTAGGTCCGGCTCCGACTATATGAATCTTCATTCTACTTTTAAGGGATATATAAATTTTCATGCATCGTCGTATACAATCCAACGAGTATCATCGTGAGCCAAAGTTGAAGAGACATGTACATCCTCCCTTGATAGAGAAGGAAGACTGTCAACATGAGATGCATTGGGAATGGTTTTTCTGGTCCATATTTCATATGAAATCCTGTCGTCGCCGCGATGGTCATAATAAGAGCACTCATGAAAGAAGACTGAGAGGGTCTCAATAAAAACCATGAAATGAATAAAAGTGCCACATAGGATATGAAGATTGAACGTCGTCCGAGTTCTTCTTTACTATCCACGATGGCCAATTGTTCACCTTTTATAAGTTTCGATTCCCAGTGGGGACCCAATATGAGATACGATGCATACGCGAGTAAGAAGAACCACCACATATTATACTATACCAGTTTTTTTACGCTCTTCAGGGGTCTTGAGAGCGTGTAGAGTTCCTATGAAAATGGCAGTGGACATCAAAGCGGTTTCCACATCACTCGTGACGACCAAAGCTATGATGAAAAGGGAGAGGGCGCGAAACCACGCATGATCGAACATCATCATGACACGGTCTGGAACATAGACGGCGTTGTGCGAAAAAATACCCTGATACATGACCACCAGCGAAAACACGAGAGGCATACGAAGAATCTTTTCTATTTTACCACTCACGGGATTCAGAAAGTCCATTTATATTTAGCTTATAGAAAAAAACCTCCACAGAAAGTAGAATGTTATGTGTTTCTCAACATGTACAAATTAAAGTTCCTAGTAGAAGGTTGAAAACATGGAAGTTTGCTGGTAAGTTTCTATGGAAGAATGCCACTGTACAAAATAAATCTGAATTGGGTCGATGGACGAAGGAGGAACTCCTTGAACTCGGTCCAACGTTTGTAAAATTAGGTCAGATCGCTTCGACGAGGGGAGACCT
>TARA_R110001592_G_scaffold153447_1_pt1 | contig 14210 bp, 13 predicted proteins | sample TARA_R110001592 | Tara Oceans TARA_R110001592 (sample SAMEA4398387) | marine metagenome | biome: Polar Biome; feature: [SRF] surface water layer (ENVO:00010504); material: water (ENVO:00002006), including particulate matter (ENVO:01000060) such as... | depth 5 m
TGAAGTACGATGCTGATATAGCCGTACTTCAAGTAGAGTTTAAGAACTTAGATTCTAAGTTTGATGCATCTTTGGCCGACGTTAAGGCTGATGTTAAAGAAGTATCAGAAAAATTAGACAAGCACAATGAAGGTACACATAGTTTATTGAGAGAATTTCAAGCAACTAATGTGAGTCAACACTACGAGATGGCTGCCAAAATAGCAGGATTAGAAAAGTGGAGATGGATGCTGATTGGTGCAGGTTGTGTTCTTGGTGGCTTAGGCTACTCAGGCATAGAGTCTTTCATGGCACACTAACAAACAGTAAAATGTTTAAGAGAGGGACTTAGTCCCTTTCTTTTTGCTTGTGATTCCAGTCTTCAGAAAACAAGCAGAAACGATCTTGTCCATCAGGTGTAAGATATGTAAATTGCATTGCTAATATCTGTGTAATCTCACCTTCATTAACTCTGTTAAACGATGGTTCTCTGTGTATGATGTAATCACCAATTTCAGGTTTGTTTTTATTCTTTTTTTGCTTATTCTTCATAAATTAGTTAACAACTTCATTTTTTCTACAACAGAATCGATGTTAATTGTAGAGAATAATCCAGGATGTAATGGCTTAGGATAATTATTGTTTCCTACCCAAGCATATCCGGAATGTTCATGGTTTAACATAGGCACAAATTCTTCTTCTATTGTACAATGAAAGGTGTGGTACGCAAAGGTATTGTTTACAAATTTTTGAATTGGTACTAATTTTAAATCATCAGACCAAAATTGAATTTCTTCATTACATTCTCTTTTTAATCCGTCTAGTAAGGTTTCATTTTTTTCAATCTTACCACCTGGAATAGACCAAGTAGGATTCTTCGATTCATTTCTTAGTAAGTAAAGATATCGTTGAGTGGATTTGCTGTAAAAAAAGATACCAGCAGATTGATTAATAATGATCATACAGTTATTTATTAGACAATCAAGTGCCCTTTAAATAACTATACTATAACTCCCTTCGCCATAGTAACCTTCGTATGACTTCATCCATTGTCCTTCTTGTGCAGGCTGATCTGGATTAGCTGGAGTAGCCGCCCATCTATATTGGATCTGTGTCGTTAAGTTAGTTGCGTATTCAACTTCATCTTCGTTCACACTTGCATCAAATGCTATAAACCATTTCGAAAGATCACCATTAAACTGTAAGATATCATTTGCATTGGCAGTAACAACAGTGTAAACTGTGCCTGTACCAGAAGGCTGAACATTGTTCATTGTGAAGATTGTCCCTACATTGCTATCTACTGCACTGTACTGTGCGAAGTTAGTATCACCAGTACTAGCAATTAAATATTTTTGACCAGAAATCATTTTACTAACATTAATTGATTCAGGCAATACTGATTGACCTGTTTGACTTCCTATAATAGTTCCCCATGATGCAGAATCTGACCCTACATCGTCTACTAGTAAATATCTGATATTGGTAGTTGCCCCAGGTAGTCCTGCATTCGGACCTGTAATTTGAGGATTAACTACACCAGTTACTGGGTCTAAAGTGTTTGCTGGTAACGTGTCTGCATCAACACTAAAAATAAGATAACGATCATCTAATGGATTAACTACGATTGTTCCTACAATTTCAGTATCCATATAAGGATTCTCTAGTGTCAATTGAGTAATGCCAGGTTGATATGCACCATACATGTTTAATAATGCAGTCCAATATAGATCAGTGTCGGGATTTACTGGAAGAGTTAAATCTGTGTTAGGTGTATCTGCTGTAGTTGCATCTTGTGGTAACAATTGTATTGAATTACCTATGTATAATAATTGATAACCATATGGTGAAAGTTTCTGTCTAGTGCCTAGTAGTAAATTATCGTCTTTCATATCTTCGAGTGTTTTCCCTTCGAAGATAGAAGTAATAACTTTATGAATGGCTCCATATTTTTTAAGTTTAGCCGATGTTGTTAACCATATAGGTAAATAGAATTTCCAACTCATCACATCGATTGGATTGCCTGTGCCCATAGGGATAGAACGAGATGAGAATGTTAGTCCATCCTGATAGACAACTGTTAACGATGTCCAGTCAATGAAGTTATCAGTACTTTGAATTTCTAAACTTGGATTAAACAATGTACCTAATTGCTCGATCAATTCTAATTTTTGATTGTAGTTAGTTGTCCAAAGGTCTACTTGAATTCTTAATGTATAAGGCACTGGCATTAGCTTTTCAACAGTGAAGGCCTGCCCCTGAGTCGTCTCGTAAGACTCGGTAGCACTATCATAGTCTCTTTGTCTTACATTTTGTTTCTCAACGAAGAAGGGCTCTTGTGTGCGTCTCTGATCGTATTCTAAACCATTGATAAAATATGTCATCATTGGGGCAGAAGGAAGATTGCTGGCAGAGTTATTTGAGATAATATTAGCCGCTTGTCTACTTGCATCACCATATTGTACAGGCACACGAACTAAGATTGGATTGCCATTTGGATCTTTTCCTTTAGTTACATACCAGTTACTAAATATTTTAGAAAACTGTAAAAGAAATCTTCTTATCTGATTGTCGTAAAAATATTGTGCCATTAGTTTTTAAGTCCCGTCACTTGGTGGGTTTGGATCTGGTGCTATGTTTAACATCTCAGAGATTCCTTGAGCAGATGATACGTTTGCTCCTTCTTGCTGAACATAAATGTTTGCATCATTGTTAATGAATCCAGATTGTAGTGATTCATCAGTCGATGTAAAGCCTGTCGTTGTTCTTACATTTTCGCTCACTCTTAACCAAAGTGTTCCAGACCAACGATATAAAACATTAGGTGCGTAGTCAATTCTTAAGAAGTAATCTCCAACTTGTGGTGCTGAAGGGAATGATATACCAGCACCTGCCGGCAGACCATTTGGCGGAGTGCCATCGCCACTTAAGTAACCTGTTGAATAACCAAAATCTCTAGGTGTTGCACGAGCAATATATTGAAAACGAGGATCACAATCTGCTCTGTAGTCCATTGTATTCGGACCATATGGCTCTGTACCTGTGAAGCCTGCTTGTTCTGGATCTTGGTCTGCTGTTGCGTAAGTGTTATCAGCAGTACCGTACGGACCAGTTACTGGACCAGTAATATTAACTGCGAGAACTTTAGTTCCTTCTAATGCACCTGAACCTGAGCCTGTAGGCGACATTTCTGGACCTTCAGTAAGCACGGATAGATTTGCTTGTACAAATTTAGCAATCATTGATTCAAGGTCAATGTCTTTGTCTTTGATTTTAGCCTGCATTACTTCCATAACTTCTTTAGGTATCCTAATACCCGTTGATGCATACTTATATTTTTCACTACGCATCGTAATGACTTGCCCAGTTCCACTTAGTGGCGAATTACCTGGCATCCATGATCGAACATCTGTTGGCGGAGCTGGTTGATTGTACTTGTCAGACAGAACTCCATTAGATTCATAATCCCCATAACCTGGTACTACATAAAGTTTAGACCTGTCATACCCTGCTTTAGGAACAATACGTTCGGCTTCTTTTAGGTTAGCATCGTTAATACGAACATTCTCGTTGTATCGACCTAGTACATCTTTTAATGTATCAGTTGTATCTAGTACCCAATATAGATCAGGAGAAGTTGCGTTTGGTTTAGTACCTGCTGGTACCTCTTGTAATGTTTTATAATTCTTATCGCCAAATGATACAACATAACCTTCTGGGTATGTTTTTGTCTTGTCCCAGTCACCGAGATAATTGTCTATGTCAGTTGGCTGTTCTAATATATCTGAAAATTCTTGGCTGTCTACTAGCATCTCACATTTGATACGCCAGAGATGAGGATACCAATCAGAAGCAAAGCCTTCACTTGCATAGTTGCAGTCTGTAATTTGATAGAATCGTTTTAGTGCAACTGGGAAAGTTTCTTTAAGAGGATTATAATCAAGTAAGTGAGGTAATTCAATTACATCTCCTACCATCATCTTTCTTCCAAGAATGTCCATCATGTCATTATAATGAACAGTTACAAAAATAACATCATTACTTAAGAATAAGCCAAACTGACTCAGATCAAAGTCTAAGTTTTGTACATTGTAATGCCCACGTAATCGATAGATATCTTTAGCATACTTTCTATCTCTGTTCTCTAAGAAGAGCAAGTCTTGTATATTTGTTGGTTCTAGCTTGTCATATTGAGGTTGAGTGAAATCTATAGATTCGCCTTGATCTTCTGGCCCTAAGTATTTGTGGATGTACAAATCGGTACCACCAACAGTCAGTTGTTCAGAGATATTTCTATCCATAAAACGATAATCGTTTTGTTTTTCGGGACGATATAATGATAGTCTTGGCATAGTTATATTTATCGTATAGGATTAATTGGGCAAATAAAAACTTGCTTTTGAAAAAGGAATGCTATATACTCTTACACTAGAATGTACTACACTACAAACAAGGGATAAAATGGCAAAGCGAAAACAAAAAACAGTTTACTTTACTCCTGAACCTAAATGGGAAAAATTTAAAAATATTGTTGATCCGATAGAACAGTCAAAGGCATACCAAGACTGCCAATACTTTATTCGTACTGAGATTAATGATAAAAAACGCATCGCAGTTACAAGAAAATGGGTTAAGGAAGAATCAGGTTGGGATGCAGAAGACATAGAAGTCATTCTAAGAAATCCAGATTGGACTTTTGGTCCGTCTTCAAGTGCATTCTTTTTCAAAACAAAAGTAGGGTATGTACCTCAAGCCAACAAAGACCATGTTGAGAAACTTAAGCCAGATTGGTTAGAACAAGGTAACAAAATTTTAAAAGAAAAAGAAGAAAAAGTTAAAGAAAAGCCGAATCGTCCTTCTATACAAGAAATAATGCGGGAAAAATTATTGGAAGCTGGTGGAGAAATTGATGGGCTTGTAGATGAGTTCTTTGAAGATGATATAGCGATAGATGATAAGTTTAAAGGCAGAGTCTTGCAAATTTTAAATAAGTACAATCCATTAGCAAATCATATTCCTCAATTGACAGATAGTTATGAGAAAGAACAGAAAGAATTTGTCGAAACACTAGCAGGTGAAGATGAACAGTTAGTTGAAGCATACAGTCATTTTAGTAAAAAGAAACTTAAGGCAACTATTGCTCTTTATGATACTATCAATGGTTTATTAAATTCTTATGCTACTCTAAAAATTCAATCTAGGGCTAAACGTAAGACTAAACCGATCTCTCCAGAGAAAGCAACGCAAAAGTTGAAGTATCAAAAACGTTTTGAATGTGAAACAACTAAGATGAAATTAGAAAGTGTTCGTCCAACAGAACTGCATCATTCAAAAGAAGCATGGGTGTATGATACAGCAAAACGTAAACTACATCATTACATTGCAGATGATTTAGGTGGAGAGATGTTTGTTAAAGGCAATACATTGCTTGGCTTTGACAAAGCAAAAAGTCAAATCAAAACATTGCGTAAGCCACATGAACAGATTAAAGAGATTATGGGAAGCAAGCCTGCCGCAAGAACCTACTTTGATAAGATCAAAGCAGTAGGTATCAAACCGACTGGTCGTTTCAATGATGCTCTCGTTATCTTAAAGGCATTCTAAAGAAGATAAATACTCGTAACAGGAATTTATTTTATGGCCGCAAACGAATTATCAGTACCCAACAATCAGAACCTTGAGCAACTGAAAGAGACAATGTTTGATAGCATTCGCTATAGGCTAGGTGATGGGATTGTAGACCTTGAATTAGATCCAGAACATTATGAAGCCGCATATAATTATGCTGTTAAAACTTATAGACAACGAGCAGAAAACTCAGTACAAGAATCTTATACACTGCTGACAGTAGCAAAAGACCAAGATACTTATACATTGCCTGCTGAGTTTATTAATGTAAGACAAGTCTATAGACGAACAATCGGACTTGAAACAGGTCCAGGAGCATCGTCATTCGATCCATTCTCAAGTGCGATTCTAAATACTTACTTATTGAACTACAACTATGCCGGTGGTCTAGCAACGTATGACTTCTATGCAGGCTATGTAGAACTTGCCGCTAGAATGTTTGGTGGCTTTGTTATCTACACATTTGATCCTGTCACTAAAACAATTAGATTCGTTAGAGACTTCAAAGGCTCTGGTGAACAAATTCTTATCTGGGCAGATGTAACACGTCCAGAAACTTCTCTTCTACAAGATCCGGGTATTGCACCTTGGATGGAAGACTTCACACTAGCAACAGTAACTATTGCTATCGGACAAGCACGTGAGAAATTTTCAACGATTGCTGGTCCAGGTGGTGGTACTGCTCTAAACGGAGCGGCTATGAAATCAGAAGGTATGGCAGGACAAGAGAAATGTCTTAAAGACCTCAGAGACTATGTTGATTACTCACAACCTCTTACTTGGATTCAGGGTTAATTACTCCCAAAACTGCTTGACTTTCGTTCTCAAATTCTTTATAATAGATTCTCTAACTAGAGGAATATCCATATGATTATAGGCATTACAGGCTTGATTAGTAGCGGCAAAGACACAGCCGCAGATTATCTTATTAGATTTCATGGATTCAAAAAACTAAGTTACGCAGGAACTCTTAAAGATTGCGTAGCATCTATCTTTGGCTGGGATAGAGAAATGCTAGAAGGCACGACTCAAAGCAGTAGAGAATGGCGAGAAGAAGTTGATGAGTGGTGGGCAGAACGATTAAACATGCCTCATTTAACTCCTCGTTGGGTTTTACAGTATTGGGGAACTGAAGTAGGCAGGCGGTCATTTCACAATGATATCTGGGTAGCATCAATTGAGAATCAATTACGACAAATCACAGACAATGTTGTGATAACTGATTGTCGATTTAAGAATGAAGTTGACGCAATCAAAAATGCAGGTGGAACAACAATCAGAGTTATCCGAGGTGAGCAACCTAAATGGTTAATTAATGCGATTGATTATAACTACTATAAAAATCCACAAGCACTCGCACAACTAGTTGATCAGAATGTACATGCGAGTGAGTACAGTAGTGTAGGTTTAGAATATGATCATAAAGTTGATAACAATGGCACGATTGATGACTTACATAAGCATATGGAATTAATAGTCAACAGTTAAATCGCCACGTTTCCATTTAACATTTTTGTGTTTGACAACTTCTACACAATTTAAACATATAGTTCGTAGATTTATAAAATCTACATTTGTTAATTTTCCATCAATGTGGTATACTGTCATTTGAGTAGGGTATAAATTTTGAAAGCCACATAAAAAACATGTGGCATCTTTTTTATATCCTGCTTGTTCCCAAAGATTTATAGGTTTAATTTTCTTTTGTTCCTTGCCACATGAGTCACAATGACTTCTATAATGATGTACGCCTTTCTTTATATAGTTGACGGCACAAGCATTTTTATTACAAATCTTACATATTGGTCTAAATACTTTCATGTAATTATTTATGAAACCTTCGAAGGTTTTTGTAAACCGACATTTTTTGAATAACGAGATAAATAATAGTAATGAAAAAACAAACAGGGTGTAACCCTCACAATCATACAAAAGGAATAATATCATGGCATTAACATCACCAGGCGTACAAGTCACAGTTGTTGACGAAAGTCAATATCTAGCTGGAGCACCAGCATCAGTTCCGTTTTTCTTATTTGCGACAGCAGAAAATAAAGCAGATCCAACATCAACAGCAACAGCGGCGGCAACAACGTCTGCGAATGCAGGTAAACTGTATACTATTACTAGTCAAAGAGACTTGGTTACTTTATATGGTAATCCATTCTTTTACACATCATCAGCTGGAACACCTATTCAAGGCTACGAGTTAAATGAATATGGTCTACTAGCGGCTTACTCAGCACTTGGTATTACTAATCAAGTATATGCTTTAAGAGCAGATATCGATCTAGCAAGTTTAGTTGGATCAACAGGTCGTCCAACAGGAGCACCGACAAACGGCGCTTACTGGTTAGACGCAACAGATTCTACATGGGGTATCAACGAGTGGAACGCAACTACAGAAGCATTTACTGCTAAGACTCCAATTGTTATTACTTTAGCAACTCAAGTATCTAGTGGTGTACCTTTGACATCAGTTGGTACTATCGGTGACTATGCAGTTGTTGCAATACCTACTTATGATGCACCATCAGCGGCTAATACACAAACATATTTTTACAAAACTTCAACTAATACTTGGGTAGAACTTGGTAGTGTTCCTTGGATGAATTCCACAGCTACTCTTACTACTCCAACTGCTAACCCAACGTTGGTAGAAGCAGACACTATTCAATTATCAATGAGTGGTGGAATAGGCTCAGGCACAAACAACAACGTCACGCTTATTGTAGCGGCGGCTCCAAACAACACTGTTAGTCAGTTAGCACAAGACATTAATGCTCTTAACTGGGAATACATCTCAGCGGCGGCGGTCAATGGTAAACTTGTTATCTATTCTGCTCAAACAGGTGGCACACCAAACAACGAAGATCCTAATGATAACTCATACTTTGTAAGATTACATTCCGGTACTGGTACAATCTTTGCAGACCTAGGTTACGGTGCTCTTACTTCTGATCTTAAATATCAGCCAAGAGTATCATACGGAACATCTGCTCAACAGCCAGTGTGGGGAGCAGATCAGGATTTACCAGCTGTATCAAACTCAGTTTGGCTTCAGGTTAACGGAACAGGATTGCAACCAGTAATCTCTGAGTATAATGCAACAACAGCATCTTTCACTGCAAAAACGCAGTCATTTGCTAACAGTGACTGGTCTCAAATTTATGCCTCAGACTCAACAGGTGGCGGAGCAATACCAGCAGGCAATGTATATACACAGTACGCATTTGGTAACGATGTCGTTGACGGTCCTATTTACTATTGGTATAGAGCGGCAACAGGCGCAACTGTAGTTAATGGTACAAATACTGCACCAGACTTTGATACTGGACCTTATGTAGGGAAAGTACAAATTTCTACACCAGGAGTTTCTGCTTTAAGTTCTGAATATACAGTTAATCTAGCAGACGCAACAGACTCAACAGACTTCGTAACTGCATGGTCAGCGGCGAATATACCTTACACAACTGCATCAGTTAACGATGATGGGTCATTACAATTAACACACACAGCAGGTGGTGTTATTGTATTAAATGATTACCAAGCAACAGGTATATCTGATGGTCTATTTGCTGAAGCAGGATTTACAACAGCAACAGTAGGTTGTAAAACAGGTCCTTTTGCGAAAAATATTTCGTATACAACTACACAGACTTCAACTACAGGTTCTGGTTCAAACTTTTCAATTGTTGTAACAAATGATTACCAAGATTATGATTTTAATCCAGTTTCAGTTGCAAACGGTGGAACAGGTTACAATGTAGGCGATCAAGTTACTATTGCAGGAACTCAGTTCGGTGGAGCAACTCCAGGAAATGACTTAGTGGTTACAGTAACTGCTGTTTCAACTGGTGTTGTAACTGCTTATACTTGGTATTCAGGCACAGGTCCTTCTCAGTATACAACTCAGCTATCTAACTGGAGAGCATTCTCACTAACAACAACTGGTGCTAATTCATTAACAGCTAATGAAGGTGCTCCAACAGCAATACCAACTAATTTAACTAATTGGTATTACACAGCGACTGATCAAGTAGATATTATGATCAATACAACTACTGGTTGGAAAGGTTATAAGTCACAAGGTTATGATTCAAACGGCTTACCAGCAACTTCAGTAACAAACACAACTGATCCTAAAGGACCACTTGTAAGTGCAACTGAGCCGACTACACAATCTGATGCAACAGCATTAGTATACGGTGATCTTTGGATCGATACTTCTGACTTAGAGAACTATCCCACAATGTGGAGATGGCAATCAGTATCACAAGTAGGTGGCGGAGCGGCAGTTGACAAGTGGGTCTTAATTGACAAGAGCGATCAAACTTCACAATCAGGTGTCTTATTTGCAGATGCACGTTGGGCAACTAACGGAACAACTAATCCAGCAAACGATCCTATTCCAAGCATCGTATCATTGTTAGCAAGTAATTACTTAGACGTTGATGCTCCAAATACAGCAAACTATCCAACAGGAATGTTGCTATGGAACATGAGACGTTCAGGTTACAATGTTAAGCAATATAGAGTTAATTACTTTAATGCTGATAGATTCCCAAGTAAAGTATTACCAACTGAAACAGATGCATGGGTAACTGCTTCAGGCTTAGAATCAGACGGCGCAATGTATGCAGGTCGTAAGGCTCAAAGAGCAATGGTTGTAAAAGCAATGAGATCAACAATTGCTTCTAACACTGCAATTAGAGATGAAGACAACTACTTTAATCTTCAAGCATGTCCAAACTATCCTGAGTTACAACCAGATATGGTTACATTGAACTCTGATAGAGGTGAAACTTCTTACATCGTTGGTGATACACCAATGAGATTGAAAGATAGTGCAACTGAAATTGCGGCATGGGCGACTAACGCAGTAGGCTCTACAGCAACTAGTGAAGACGGACTTGTAACTAGAAATACTTATATGGGTCTATTCTATCCATCAGGTATTACTACTGATCTAGCAGGTAACTTAGTAGCAGTTCCATCATCACACATGATGACACGTACAATATTACGTAATGACAATGTTGCTTATCCTTGGTTAGCTCCAGCAGGAACTAGACGTGGTATTATCGACAATGCTTCAAGTATTGGTTACTTAGATGCAACTTCGGGCGAGTTCCAAGTTATTAGAACAAGTCTTGGTATTAGAGATGTGTTATATACAAACTTTATTAACCCAATGGTATTCTTCACAGGTCAAGGATTATTGAACTATGGTAACAAAACATCATTCAATTCATCATCTGCACTTGATAGAATTAACGTAGCACGATTAGTGGCATATATACGCAGACAACTGACATTAGCCGCTAGACCATTCGTCTTTGAGCCAAATGATGCTCAAACAAGAAAATCTATTTCAGCAGTAGTAGAAACATTGTTTGCTGATTTAGTTGCAAAACGTGGTTTGTATGACTACTCAGTAGTTTGTGATACATCTAATAACACTCCAGCAAGAATCGATAGAAACGAACTTTGGATTGATATAGCAGTTGAGCCAGTTAAAGCGGCTGAATTTATATACATTCCGGTTAGAATCTTCAATACTGGTGAGTTATCAGGTTCATAAGAACAAGAAAGAAAATAGCAAAGAGGCTTCGGCCTCTTTGATTAAAAAAAAGATAAATATATTTAAGAGATATATTTAATATTAGGAGATTACAATGGCTTCAGCCTCAGATACATTAAAAAACCTTTCAGTAAGACCAGAAGGTAGGGATAACGTCAATTTATTGATGCCTAAACTGCAATACAGATTCCGTGTTGCATTTACAAACTTTGGAATTGGCAGTGATGCTGAAGGTTCAGTTACATTAACACGTCAAGTTATTGATGTCGCCAGACCTCAGTTACAGTTCGCAAAGATTACAGTACCTGTTTACAATTCACAAATCTATCTAGCTGGTAAGCACAGTTGGCAGCCACTTACTTGTAACATCAGAGACGATGCTTCAGGTATTGTTTCCAAAGCAGTTGGTGCTCAGTTACAAAGACAATTAGACTTCTACGAGCAGGCTTCAGCCGCTTCTGGATCTGATTACAAGTTCCAAATGAACATTGACATCTTAGATGGTGGTAATGGTGTTAAAGACCCAATAGTATTAGAGCAATGGGAACTAGCAGGTTGTTATTTAGAACAAGCAAACTACAATGCATTAAATTATGCTACATCAGAAGCTGTTCAAATCGCTTTGACAATATCATACGATAACGCAGTTCAAACTGACGGAGCGGGTGCATTAATCGGAGTTGGTGGACCAGGAACTATTTCTGATTCTGTATCAGCACCAGATCAAGGTACTGCTTCTGCTTAATAGCAAATAAAGAATTTAAAAACCGGGTTTTGCCCGGTTTTTTTATGGGCTTTTTAAACAGATAAATAAGAGTATAGGAGAAAATAATGGCTAACAGTGCATTTACAAGTTTAAAAGATAGTCTAGTAGGAGCCTTCTTAAGTGATGTCTACTTAAGAGACTACACACATGCGGCAAAAACATTCTTACCAAATGTACAATCTAATGCCCCTAAGGTTAAATTTCTCTTTCATACATATTTTAATATTAATCAGCAATCATGGACTCCTCCTCAAGGCATAGGATCATCAAATTACGGAGTACTAGTTAAATCTGTTAAACTCCCGTCATTTAAAATTGACACTGATTCAATGAATCAATATAATAGAAAACGTATTATACAAAGTGGAATTAAATACGATCCTATAGACATTACATTCCATGATGATAACGCATCGCAAATTACAGCAATGTGGAATGCATATTATAGATATTATTATGCAGATTCATTTAATCCAGAACTAAATGGTACCACGAAAACATATAATAGACGTAACATATACGATCCGTCTTTATCTGAAGAAATGCAATATGGGTTTAGAGGAGATTCATTCGCAGGACAAAATGAAAGACCTAATTTCTTTAATGATATCACGGTTTATGGTATATGGAACAAAAATTATATTGCCTACACTTTTATTAATCCAATTATTACTAACTTTTCACATGATACATATGCATACAGTGAAGGTGACGGCACAATGCAGAATAGTATGACAATCGATTATGAAACAGTTACATACAACACTGGAGAATTTGACCTTGAAGGAGAAAACCCAGTCACTGGATTTGGTGCAGAGGCTCACTATGATTACTCAGATAGTCCAAACGAACAGTTAGGAGTTGGTAGTGGTGCAGTCGGAGGCGTTGCGGCGCTGATGGCAATTATGAATGATCCGAATGCTACTGCTTTTGCTAAAGCACAAGCATTAGCTAAACTTTCTCAGTTAGACCCATCTGCTATTATTGCACAGGCTAAGAATGCTGTTGTTGATGGAATAAAAGATGCAGTTAAAGATGCCGTCATTGATAAATTGACTGGGGGATTATTTGGAAATGGATCTAGTTCAGGAACACCAACAGAAGGAGCATCTCCAGCTATGGTTGGAATTTCTAATCAAGGCGGTGTCACAGGTGCTAATAATAATAACACTAATGGCGGTGGAGCAACCGCCGGGTCACAGAATTTTGGAGACAGCGCCGTTAATAATATTAAAAGAAATTTAGGAATAGGCGGATAAGATATGGCATTAACAATCAACACAAAAGAAACTACTGTAGAAATATTTGATGATTTCTATGCATCAACAATAAGCGTTCCTGTTAACGAATGGGACGCAGTGTATTCGTACTTCGTAGGAGTATTAAAAGGAAATTCTAATTCAGAAAGCACTAAAGAGACGGCAAAGAAATTTGCGTCAGTATTGTTTAAAATCTCACAGCAAACAGGCACAGATATTATGGTGTTTATGGATTACTTTAGAACTAATGTAGAAACTAAAGTACAAGTAAACAGTGAAATGGCATATTATTTAAATCTGTTAAAATCAAAAACTGCATTATATGGGATTAGTACTGTAATTAGTCCTAATCAAGCAGTTCAACGAAACATCATTGCATAAAAGGCCTAATTAATGGCTCGTAGACAAAAATTCGCAAACGGTATATACACTGTAAAAAATGAACATAAATATGTAGGTAAAGGAAAACCTAGATACAGATCAGGATGGGAACTCACATTTATGATATTTTGTGATAACAACGACAAAGTATTGCAATGGGCGAGTGAAGCAATCGTCATACCTTATATACATCCTATTACAGGAAAACGAAAAAACTATATTCCAGATTTCTTTATAGTATACCAAGACAAAACTGGTAGTAAAAAAGCAGAAATGATTGAAATTAAGCCAAAAGCACAAAGTATTATTGAAGAAAAAAGAACTAATCCAAAAACTGCGATAACTGTTGCTATCAATCATGCTAAATGGAAATATGCACAAGCATATTGTAAAACACAAGGGATAAAATTTAGAGTTGTTACTGAAGATGATCTTTTCTATAACGGGCGTAGCAGGTAGCTAAATAGATGCATGACTAAGAAACTTGAAGAATTGTTTGACATTGCGTCTCAGGACGATAACGAATTAAACGAACCCATTCCAGGTGTCGCTAAGGAAGTTACCCAAGAAGCACTTAGTAACCTCGAGAAAATAGAAACAGCATTGCCTACTG
>TARA_R110001592_G_scaffold138248_1_pt1 | contig 14206 bp, 30 predicted proteins | sample TARA_R110001592 | Tara Oceans TARA_R110001592 (sample SAMEA4398387) | marine metagenome | biome: Polar Biome; feature: [SRF] surface water layer (ENVO:00010504); material: water (ENVO:00002006), including particulate matter (ENVO:01000060) such as... | depth 5 m
GTTCAAGTCAAAGAAAAAAAGAGAGAACCTTTATAGACCCCCATATTCTACGGTCCGCTCACCGGATAAATTGAGGGGGTAGTCTTAAGACTCACCAGTCCCCCGTTTATGGTACTGAGAGAGCCGCCGGAAGGTAGCAAAATGTCAAGTTATCGGGGCTAATTGCCGGAATCCGGTAACAAACAGGGCGAAACCGTAGAAAAAGAGCCGAAATGTATGCGTATGGGTAGGTTTTCTACGCCATTCGGGCATATATTTTCCATATTCCCGCAATGAACCTTCAAATAACAGCCGCCGAACCTGCCCGCTCGTACACGCACGCACATGTACGCACGCATAGGCGACGGATTCACACGGGCCGCTCATGGACCCCCGAAATTAGCCGCAGTTAGCGCATTTTATACCATGAGTGCCGATTGCTAAGGTTTATAACCCTCCGGCTGCTAGTTAACATTGAGCGGACAAGAGCCGCACCAAAAACAGGAGGAAATTATATGATAGCAGACGGAACCTACAAAATGAAAACCCTTACCCGTGTTGACACACAAACGGGCTATTGGGTCGCACTTGGCGAAGCCAAAGTGACCGGCCAACTGAACGAGATTACCCATGAGGACCGTCGGGTTCACCTTGGGATTTGGACCGACCCCAAAAACGGTCGTGTGTGGGTGGATTATTCCATTCATACCATCAGCCTTGAAGGCGCTTTGAGCCTTGCCCGTGAGAGTAACCAAATCGCCATATGGGACTGTGCAAACGGTTGCGAGGTGATGGTATGAATGCGGAACTCTACCGATTGAAAACATCAAGGGACGAGGGGAAATATGCCCTCATGCACGAAGGCCGAGAATGGGTTTTCGCTTGCGCCTTGACTCAATACGCCGCCGACGCTGAAATTCTCATTGAGAGCGGCGACGGGCGAGAGGTCGTGCTTTTTGCAGACCTTGACGACCATTTGGAAGCCGAAGGAGTGTGCATCATATGAGCAAATACACGGTATCATTTCCCGAATGGCCCGAAGAGGCGACGATAGAAGCGGACACCCTCAAAGAGTTGATTAGGCGCTTGCTTGACAAGTGCGACGGCAGATTGGAGGTAAAAGAATGAGTACGAGAGGCCGCAGGTTTATAAGGGGCCAACCCGTACAGAATAATGAGCGGACAAGAGCCGACAACAAACAAGGAGATGAGAAAATGGAAAAGACATACACAGTAACAGTAACATACGAAGCAGAAATAATAACGACCGCCACCGCAGAGGAAATTGAAGCAGGAATTTGGGTGGGTGGACTTGAAATATGCCGCATGGTTCGGGATAGCGGAATCGGTACATCAAAGATTGAAACCATTGATGCCGATGCAACCGATGTAGTGGTAGAGGAGGAATGAAAATGAACAGAATGACAGAAATTGAAATTGACAAATACGACGACAAAGGACCGCACAAGGCAGGCTCAACGCTTTACCTCGTACAGGTGAAAGAAACACTGACGCACCACTACCTCGTAAGTGGGGCAGGAGCGCCCAAGACCAAGAAGGAATTGCGAGAGGACTACAACGAAGGCGACGGGACATACAGTGCAGGATGGACCAAGAAAGACGGGTGGACTGATTTTGAAAGTGAGCGAATCGCCAAGATTGAGAAGGTGACATATTCACCCTGCACCCTCGCACTGAGGTATCTTACGCCACCTACCGCATGGTTGGACAAAGACCACCCGAAGCATGAGCGGACACGATACCTCACATCATCAACAGCGTTTGATGTGCAACCCGAAAGGAGCGAGGGGATTTTCAACCGTGGGAATCGTATCACTCGCAGATACGCCCGATGCACCAACTATGTTAACGGCAACAAGAGCCTCGTGTGTGACACCTGCGAGGGGCGGATTATTGGAGGATGGAGCATCATCAACCCACTTAGGGAGATGGTAGAATGAGCGAGCCTACATTCAAGCACACCGAGGAGCAGGAGATGTTCACGGAGAATTCTTTCGGGATGGTGACCCCACCAACCAAGACGACCATGACTACGAATGTGTGGTTGTGGAAGCATGGGTGGACGGGCAACAAGAACCGAGGCAACTTTGAATGGGTCGGAGGCGACTTCTACGCAGAAGGTGGACTGTGGTTTGACGACGACGAGGTACTGGTTGACTACGACGGCATATATGACCTGCCGCCTGCCTGCATCCAATTCCTGTACGAGAACGGACACCTATGCGAGGGAGACATCAAGATGTGGAGCAAGTCGGGCCGTCTTGTCATCAAGGAGGACGAGTGAATGGGTTGCGAAGGATGCCTCAAGAGCGACCAAGAATTGATGAGCATGGCGCTCTCATCATTCGTGCTGGCCTGCTACCAGTGCCGAGACAGAGCCAACGAATACAGAGCAAGCCTTTATATGGGTCGGGCTCTTAGTAAGAATGAGGCGGACCTACCCCGCCGACAACAGGAGGAATCAAAATGAAAAAGTACAGTGAAGTATTGAACGAGAAGCGCACCCCGTTGACGGGGGAAGAATTGAAGGGAATGGAAGGGTTGATGGACCACATCAACTACACCGACAACACTGTGGACGCAACACTCGCTTCTCTAAGTGCGGAGTTGTTGGCCGAGGTCAAGCACCTTCGGGAAATGATGACTACGGCCTATCATTGGATTGGTCGCCCTGCCCCTAAGAATGGCGGACTAACAAGAGCATACATGGGTTGCCTCCGTGAAGCCCAAAGAATTCACGGTGAAAACAAGGAGATGAAAATATGAAGATGAAAACACTACGAGGAGAAGGAACGACGAATGAATGGTTTGGAGCGCAATCAATGCGTGCGGCCCGAATCAGTGGGATTGACAAAGACCACACGGTCAACCGGTCAAGGTTGGTCAAATCGCTGATACGAAAGGCTGCATTCATTAGCCATTACCGTGAATCAAAGCAAAGGGGATTGCATGGGAAGACTCACACCGTACTCAACGACGAAGAATATCTTGAGGCAATCAAAGCGCAAATGCTGGATGAAAGCCGATGGTTGAAGACTAGTACAGGAACCCGAAAGACAATGACGCAGTTTATTGAGCAGGTAGTAGAATTGCGCACATCATACAATCGCATGGTGTCTGAGAATGGTCAAGGAACCTACACCGTATTCTCCCGTCGCCAAACCGTGTATGCTGACGAAGATTCGGCTATCGGAATACACTTCCGACCCACAGTTCCAAATGGGGTAATGTTGGAGGGCAAAGGCATTCCTCGCAGTAAGTACAATTCGCAGCGACTCGTAGATGAGGATATGAACAATGACGATTGGGACCAATTGCTGCCGATGATGCAGGAAATGCTCAGCGGGGCAAGGATAACTAATGATGTCACCAGTCGCAAACACCTACGCAATGCCCTTGAATCAAGAGTAAAACAACTCGCTCTGCAAAAGAAGGAATTTGACGAGATAGATTGGGAAGCGGAGCAAGAGAAGGATGATGAGATACAGGCTTGGCTTGACTCAGTACCTTCCCATGCCCGCAGCCATAACTTGGACTTCCGAAGTGTGCGTGGATTTATGGAGAGCGAAGTAAGAAAGGAACGGGCGCTTAGGGACATAGAATGGACCAAAAACCGAGTCACTAATACCGAATCGGAAGTTGCTAAGAATGCCTACCTTGACCATCTCAACTTGGAATCACTACAAGCAAGCGAGTGGAACCAGTGGACTCAAATCGTTAATGTGATTTTCGGAATCGGGGGTGAAGAGGAATGAGTGCGGCATGGAAACAGGCTATCGTGAACGACCTCACGAAATTTACCTACCTGCATTGGGGCGTTTTGCTTCACGCAACCCGTGATATGACGCTTGAGGAGTACACCCCTCTCACCCCCCTCACTGACTCAGTAAAGATATTTGAGCAGTACTGGAACATGAGGAATAACCCGATACGATTCGGTAGTCGCTACCCCAAAATCATGAGGGGCGTACTGACCACATACATGAGAAAGGAGTTGGACAAATGAAGTATGACACATTCACCGTTGACTGCGCCGTAGAAAGCGTTCACAATATCACGAAGACCTTGAACCGAGTGGAGCGAATGTTCGCCCGCCGAGGCATGGAATTCACCTATGAATTTAGTGAGCCCCGAGATGTAATCAAGTCGGTTCCTTCTCGCTACCTCGCCAACCTGCGAAGGCATAGCAAGCAAGAAATCAAGTATGTAGGTTGGGATGCTAAGGAGCAGTTGTCAACATTCAAGACCGTGAGACAGATGCTCACGGTGACAATGACCACGCTATCAAACGAGTGGGACATGATGTACACAATCGCACCGGCTAACCCCGACGAACCGCATGGTTCACACGCAGTCGTGCGGCAGAACCCGACGATGAACCTTGACGACGAGGAATTTCCAGAAAATTTTGAAGACCATTGCGACCACTGCACAAGCGGACGGCGAGGACGGCACAAGGTCATGAGGATGAAAAACAAGAAGACGGGGACGCAGGTTTCCATCGGGTCAACTTGTGTGCTTGAGTACACGGGCATAGACCCGAGCCTGCTTGAAAGCATACTCACAATCAAGGCCAACGCATACGCTGGTAGCACTGGTGAAAAAACGCCGACCAAACAGGACTCCCAACCATCGGCAGACTTCGCAATCAAGTGCGCTTTGTATGCCCTCGGCGGTACTCAGTACAAGAAGGGGCTCGGTAACACATTGTTCGGTGCGTTCCTGCATGATTTTGACGAGAAGGGTATTTGTCTCGCTTGGATGGACGGGATGGATAGAAAGCCCGTGATTATCGCACCTGCGGGTGGCGTGTATGAGGTCGGTGACTTGCTCCACTTCGCAAATGAGGACGCTAAGAATGCGGCACTCATGCCCGAGGTCTTTGCATTCGCCAGTGACTTTCACCAGTGGTGTGAGAACCTCTCGGGTGCATCATCATTTGAGCATTCAGTGCGTGGAATCTACAAGAGCGGCGTGGTCACACGCAAGAATGCCTCAATGGCCGCAGGAGCCCTCTCGGGGTTCCTACGGAGCCTCAAGGACAAGAAGGGTAAGGAGGTCACCGAGAAGGCCAAGAATGACGGCGTTCACATGGGCGAAGTCGGACAACGGCGGGACTTCAAGGGCGCAGAGGTCGTGTTCGTGCGTCAAATTGACGGCTACTACGGCACAAGCACCCTTACCAAATTCAACTGCGAGGGCAACACGCTCGTATGGTTCCGAAGTGGAAGCAAGACCGACCTCGTAGTCGGTGGCGTGGTGGACCTCACTGCAACAGTGAAGAAGCATGACAACTACGGCGACGAGAAGCAAACCGCCATCAGCCGAGGCAAATTTGCTCTGGTGGAGGGGTCGCAATGAAGCGCAAGGGGATTCAATGCCCGTCGTGCGGGGCGTATGCCTTCCGCATGACCTTCATTAACATGGAGGGCGACGGTAGCAATCGCTTGGCGGCATCTTGTAACAAGTGCAACCACATGATTCAGTTCGTGGTCGGCGTTAGTGAACCAAAGCGTCGGCTTAATAAGGGTCGGGGTGTTCGGTTTAATGAGGAGATGAGTGAATGAATATATTTGTACTTGACAACGACCCCGTGAAAGCGGCCCGCATGGTATGTGACTCTCACGCAAGCAAGATGTGCGTTGAAGGCATACAGATGCTTGTTAGCGCCTTGCTCAACAACGGCGCACCTGCTGACAAAATGCCTCTCACCAAGACGACCGGCAGGCCCCACAAAGGCGGCTACAAGAATCATCCGGCGACGAAGTGGGCATCCGAAAATCTTAGCAATTGGGTTTGGCTTCTTAGCCACACCCAAGAATTGTGCAGTGAATTCACAAGAAGGTTCGGCGGTAAGCATTTCGCAGAAACACAACTCAACGCACTGTTCGGTGCTTGTGCATGGGAAGATTACATACCCGATGCCGAGGAAAAAACACCGTTTGCTCGTTGTCTCAATCAGTCACAAGGTCGCAACCTTGACCTGCTGGACACCGACAACTACACTGCCGTAGAAGCGTACCGTGAATTCTATCGTCGTGACAAGGTGAGTATCGCCAAGTGGGAGAAGGGTACACCTGCTCCCGACTGGTGGTATAGCGAGGAGGTGACGGCGTGAATGTTGACCCGACAAAGAAGGTACTCATCTATGTACCAGTAGAAGGTGAGCCCGAGGTACATACTGTACCTATGAATTTCAGTCGTGCATCGGTTCGCTCAATGGCTGCCGATATGCTCGGGACTGAGCAGGCGTTGGAGCATGAGATAGGTGTTGATGATAACGGAGTCATGCGTTGCTATGTGTACACGCTCAACCAAGACGGTGAGTTGGAACACAATACTACCGTGTGCGACACCCTCGTTATGGCTATGGAAACGCTGACTTACTTTGAGGGTAACTGTGTGGTTGCTCTTGAGCCCTCGTACTTGGAGGTGGCTTGAATGGACTACGGAGTAGGTTACCTGCTTATCTATGTCACTTGGTATGTTGTTCAAGTTTTTGTTGGAGCATGGCTTGACCCCGAATTCCATGAGGCTCCCGTAATAACGAAGCCCGCACTCGGACCGAGTAATAGCGAGGCTTTCGTTAATGCAGCCATATGGATGAATCTTGAGGAGTGACCGAACATGTTCGCACTAAGGTTTATATGGGTCAGTACCGTAGTATATATTGTCGGGAACACCCCGACGAAATAAGGAGGAATAAAAAATGAAAACAGAAATAGAATGGAAAAAAGCAAAACATATCAAGAAGGCAGGGGTACACTGTCCGCAATGCGGAGGTCACCACGCCACTTTCCGTGATATGGAAGACGGCAAAATGACCTACTCTTTGGTGAGTACACACGAATTGGATGACTGCTTCATCCATGTGTGCGCCGACCACAACATAGTTTGGCGAGAGGTGAAAGGACAATGAAAACAGATTGGAAGATGACAAAGATAATGGAATTGTTTGCAGAGCAGCGAAGGTATATCGTGCTGCTTGGTGCAAGCCTGCTGATGAATGTAGTATTGTTGATGGAGATGGTACTATGAACATTGAATTGCTATTCGCCGCCAAGAAAGTCGTTGACTGTTGGAATGCGGGGTTTGGACTCTCGGGAGCAGCAGGAGCCCTCGCTGAAATCGTGTTGCGACTTGAAGACGAGATGGAGCGTGAGGTCGTGTGGTACGAGCATCAGTATGAGAATGCTGGTAAGGAGTACGACAAGATGATGAAGGAGGTGAGTCAATGATTGACACAGACAAATACGAAGGACACACACCTGCCGAGCATTGGGACTTTTCTACATGGGGAATTACCATACCTACAAATTTTAAGGCTGACGCACGACTCATAGCAGACGCACCACTACTACTCGCAGAAGTCAAGGAGTTGCGAGCATGGAAGAAATTCGTGAGCGCCATAGTTCGGCAACATAGTGGTTCAGACTTGCGAGAGATATTGAAGGAGTTGATTGAATGACTTGGACTCCCTATCTAATCGCCTACCGTGACGACGAAGACGGACACAAGTTGCGTTGCGGACACTTTAGTAATGAGGTGTGCGGCTGCTGGTGTGAAAACCCGAAGCCGAACAAGCCCCACCTAACTGACGAATGTACTCACGACAACTGCGCGTCAATGGAATGTGGTTCATGCGGAAACCCGAAGAACCCCAAAGACCTATGGTGTGAAGTGTGCATGGCCGAAGACTTGTTGGAGGGAAACTCATGGGGATGACCGGCTCATTCAATCTAAAGAGCGGCGAAGGTAGGTTGTTCGTTATCAAGATTTGCGAAACCTGCAAGAAAGCAGGTAAATTGTATTGGTCGGAGAGGAAGTTGTCTTCCACTGACAGACCAAATTTCACTTTCCCGAAGGGTCACTATCTTCCGACAGTGTATCATTCTTTGACTGAAAATGGTGACAATATGGGTTTCCTATGTTACCGATGTATCTCAGCGATACACCTAATTGAGCCGGTTGAGGTAGGTTCAAATAGTAAGGGTCTTTAGGCCCAAATACTCACGGGGTTGGTGTGAGGCGACGGGTTTTTTGTATTTCCCGCCTCCTTAATTTCGCCTCCACCGCCCCACCCATTAGAGGAATTATTATGACGAATAAATTTATTTTTGCAGACAGGGTACATGACCTATTGGTCAATCATCCCGAAGGACTTTCAACCTATGAAATTTACAACCAGTTGGCTGACGACAGAAGAAACACTCGTTGGCTTCCTTCTCGTAACGCCATAGGTTCTCGCATGGCCGCCATCGGTGGCTTCACTAAAGGTGGTACGGCTACCGGCTATTCAGCCATGACCTCCCGCCGAGTAGTGGTGTGGGTGCTTGACATGAGCAAGTGGAAGAAATGGAGGGGTCTTAATGAGTGAAATTGACTGCATCAGTGTGCGTGAAATTAAATTCACAAAGACCTACCCGATGACACGGAATCATAAGGGTTCGCTGGTGCAACAACCACACTTTACAATCAGTGCGGGAGAGTATCAGTTTTCCTTTGTTGGTCGTGATGTGATGTGGAGTTTTCTTGATGCCTTATTCGTTGACGACAATCTACCAAGAGGCCCTGTTGAGGACGACTTGTTCGCTCCCGACATACATAGCCCTTCAATGTACTCACTATTCAATGAGTTTAGGGACGAGGCAGTAGAGGCTGGTAATGAATATCTTATCCTGTATCACGATAACGCCGTCGTAAAGATGGTCACATCTCTCCTATCACTTGGATTGAGTAATGACATTGAATACATTGGTCATCTCATGTCGGGGACGGAAATATCATACGCCCCGTTCAAGTACAGGGACAAAAAGGGTTCTCATCTTAGGCGGTCAGCGTACTGGTACATCAACAAATGCAAGGTGCAGGTGGTGGACTTGGGTAGGACTTGGTATCTTAGGGTAGTGGGTGCTGATAGTAACGGTGGTTATGTAGGCATATGCCCCCCTGTATCAATCATCAAGAGCGATAGAGAGACTCTAGCCATGACATTGAAGAATTTCACTGCCGAGGCAAGCCAATACACCCCGATTGAAATTCGCAAGGAGTCTTGGTATGCCGATGGTGAAAAGCGAGTTGAATATGTCAGTTCGTATTTGAGTAGAGAGTATGATATGCTACTCTATCGCCGCAAAATAGAGGAGAGGCTATAAGACTTTTGTATTTAATTTTATTATTTCCTTTCCAATAAAAAAAATAAAACCGATTGACTGCTCCACGATTGACCGAAATAATTCTATTCGTTATAGGTATTCAAACTAATAGGACCACTATACTATACTACTATACTATACTATTACTTTTTATTTAAAACATCTAATGGGAATTAAATTATATCGGAGAAATGTGTAGCAGTATAGCGTTTTAATAATTTTACACAGAATGAAATAATAAAAAGAATACGGAAATCTTCATATACTGACGAGGGATAGTGAATAATATGCAACAAAGTACAGTAGATATTTGGTGGGATAACCAAGACTCAACGCCTCGGATTAGTAAGGTTATCATCTTTAACGAGAATGAACATGGTCATGCTGGCTACCTCGCTATGAAGTCGGTAGTCGGTGATGCAAAGCCCGACGCAAGGCTGATGTCACACTTGATTAGTAATATCGTGTTCAATCAAACAAAAGACCCTGCCGAAATAGGGTGGGAATTGTATTTGGTTGAAGACGCTTCAATTGAAGGTTCGTCATTCGCCATCATCAACATTAACGAGTGGCCTGCTACCGCCCTCTTCCCTCTTGAGGAGAGCAAGGGTACTTGGATTTATATTTACCCTGTTGTTCGTGACCTACTGACGCAACTGAAACAATTTGGAGCAGAGCATCTATGTTTCTTTTCCGCTCTATCAGTACATGATGCCCTCAACCCCGAGGAATTCCCTATGTACAAGCAGGAGGATATTCACCATGTTAATTTCAAGGGCGGTCTTCCAAAGAGCGAAGAAGGTGATGGGTATTTCTTCACCCCGCCTACTTGGTTGTTCCCGTATCTTGCCGATAAACTATCCTTCCCTGCTTCTCGTGCGGTGTTGAGCGGGTACGACCCCGAGCAAGCAGTTAACGAGCAGGCAGGGCGTGCTATGGCCGATATACTATCAACAGTCTATGGACTGCCTCAAAACCATGATAGTATGGCCGATGCCGCTAAGGAAATGCAGGAATTTTCCGACCATGCTAGTGATATGCAGAAGGAAATGGAAGAGTTGATTAAGGGGAAGCCTGCGAACAATGCTATGTGGGGTTGAACAGATGGATATTTTCAAGGCGATGAATGAGTATGTGCAAAGAAACCACTACATAGATGTAGAGGATAAGGTTCCAGTTTTCCTATGCTCAATAGGTACTCATATCTTTAACGGACTGAATCAGTGCGGTACTTGTCCGTTCATCCCAACCGGAGAAGACGAAGCGTTTGCTATTGATGCTTGCGTCTTGCGTCACGATAACCGACCTATCTACACACCTATGTCCCATGTAGCGGACACACGCCTACATATTGTAATGCGTGGTATCAAAGGGTCCGGTAAATCTATCCTCATCAATCTATTCCTCTCCCCTAGGACGGGACTACTATCAAGTCCCGAAAACGCAGAGATAGGTATGGGTTTCCGTACCGACATTGGACCTAACTCAATTACCGAAGCAGGTATGTTCGGGTCTGTTGACGAGGAAGGTAACATTATGGGTCGTCCTCTCGCTCGTGAAATGTGCGGTGGGTTCCTTGGCTTTGAAGAATTCTCCTCGCTTATTGACGCAGGTAAGAAAGACCACAGTACCGACATGACCAACCAACTACTTACCTCCACTGATAACGGACGGGTGAAGAAGGTCATGCGGAGTGGGTGGGTTGAATACACTACTCGCTTTACTATGTGGGCCGGTACACAACCAGCCCGATTTGAAATGGAGTCCGGTATGGACCGTCGTTTCTTTGTCATTGATATTGATATGTCACCCGATAAGGAATTGAAATACAAGATGGCTCAAGCCAAACAAGCATCAATGCCTCCTCACGAGAGAGCGGAATTGGTCGCTAAGGCTGACGAGATGCGTAGGTTCTTTACTCATCGGGCTATGGAAGTTATCATGAATCCACCGACCTCTCTTTACTTTGATGAAGAATTCAACGACTGGCTTTTCCGCCCCGAGGTAAGAAGCCACGAGGCTGACTTGTTCCGCCGACTAGCACTTGGTTATGCTATCATGTCGGAAGATTACAAGGGTGGGGGTGTTCTAAGTATCAATATGACTGACCAACTACGAGAAATCCTTGACCGGTGCTTGCAGATGCGAAGAAATGTCATGGACTCCGATATGCTACTAATCAAGAATACCTTTTGGGCTACACAGATGTCACGCTCGGCTCTCGTAAAAGAAGTAGCCCGCATGATAACAAGTGGCGACTACCAAGCGGCGAAGCGTTGGATTAAAGACACGCTCGTTCATCAGTCTTGGTTCACAGAAGAGACTCCTGCGTCCAACGGTCGGGGACGCAAGGGTGTGCAGGTATTCATAGGAAACCGACCAGTAAAAGCAAAGGAAGTGAGATGATGCCCAAAAAAACCGCAAAGGAAACCTTTTTGAAAAAGGCTTACCTGTACACCAAAGAGAATGGACCGATGACAATACACGAGTTGCTTGAGGCAGTGAGGATAAACCCTAACACCAAGCGCGTGTCCGCCCAAATACCTACTATTCGTGCGGCGTGTCAATACCTAACGAGTTCTAAAAAATTCAATGTCAGTTTGGACACTTCGGCAACAATCCGAGGTGGACAGTATAGTATCAATCGTTATCTAGCAGTGGGTGAATCATATGAAGATTAAGTATGTAAGGTGGAGGAATCGGGTTGAGAAACTACTCCGAGAAACCGAGAGGCCGCTTTCGTCGCAGGAATTGCTGCGGTTGACAAAGGACAAGCGTTCTCCTCAGAATGCCGCCTCCGCTACTCAAATTCTAATGCGTGATGACCGATTCACTGGTGATTATTCCAAAGAGTATTTCTATCAAGACACATCGGCTAATCTTGGTGACAAGCGAAGGGTGTATGTATGGGAGTTGAGTTACTAATGACGACAGACATAGCACCCTCATGCCCTGTTTGCGCTCTCGCTAACAGAAGAGAAGTTGAAATCAAATTGCATCGTGGTGAAATCACTGGTGCGTTTTTGGAGAACAAGTTCCGCTGGAACATTGGGACAGTAGGTAAGCATATGGACGAGCATCTATCCTATGACCCGCTGGAAGCCAACCGCATTGAGCAATTGCGTGATGAGTCTATCAGCACACTCAATGTGGCGGAGAACCTTGTCCAACGACTTGTCACATGGATGGACGAACTAGAAGTGCGTAAGGACGAGGAAGGTTTGACTTCCGAATTGATTGGTGACGCAACCAAACTATTTTCTCAAGCACAAGGCTTCCTAAAGTTGATTGGTCAATTGAAAAAGGAAATTGGAATTGATTCTCAAATGATGATGGCTGACCAAAAAGTTAATTCTATGTTGGGTATTCTTGTTGATGTACTCAAGCATGAACCAATGTATCTTGACCAAATCCAATTGAGACTTGCATCCCTCCAAGCACCTATCGTGACTATTCACGACGCTGACTTTGAGGTGGTTGATTGACCCGAGAGTGGCGTAGTAAATCCCAAAAGACATTGTTTGCACGACCCATTTACACCGAGGAATTTCCCTCTCTCGCTAAGGCTATGGCCGAGGACGGCTTGACCTTCTCACTTGTGAATAAAGGTAATGGTTATGAGTGGCTCGTGGCTGATTATGTACTCCCAACAACGAGCGTGCGTAGGGTATGGGGATTGAGCCCCGACCAAATGCGACGATTCATTGCGTGGCTACTTGAAAATGATTCGGAGTTGATTTGATGGGTGTTATTATTTTTGCAGAGGACGACGCTAAGTATCGCAAGGGTGACTACATAGTTATGTACGGTGAAATGACCGTATCTCCTACGGTTGCTGACACGACATTCATCTACCACGCTAAGAAATTTACAGAGGCCGAAGCAATTTATTGGGCCGAAGCAATCTCCTACCGAATGGTAGTTGTTATGGACAAGTTGCCTAAACTAACAAGTGCTAGTAAGCATTGCGTTATCATTGACCAAGCAACCAAGGCTAAGGCCGACTACTCTCGCTCAATACGAGCCGCTCTATGTTGGGGTGACCGCGACAGAGCCCACACTGCTTTGTCCCAAGTACCCCTTCCTCTCGCTAACGCTTTCCTTAAGGTCAATGTCAATGACATAAACCTTGGTCGCCTCCTTGCACAGTGCCGCTATACGCTACACGACGACTATCTCAAGGCTGCTATTGCTTACGGTATCAGCCCTGTACGAAATTTCAAGTGGCCTCCTAAGCGAAAGCGCAGTCTTGATATACTGCCGATGGGTATTAGACAAACAGACAAACACATGGGTATCATAATCAACGGCGATATAGTAGTGTCAAATGAGATACGACAACATCAGCCCAATAAGTTGCCCGATGGTTTGCTAAAGAAAAAACAGAAGGTGATAGAATGGATATGAAGAAAATTTTTGTGTATGGAACATTGAAGCAAGGCAAATCAAACCACAACTACTATTTGGGTGAATCCCAATTTTTGGGTTCGGCAAAGACAGACCGAAACATATGGGGACTGGCTGATTTGGGAGCGTACCCCGCACTAACATACGGACGATACCAAGTAGAGGGTGAAGTGTACAAAGTTAGCCAAGAAACCCTTGCTCGGATTGACAGACTAGAAGGAATAGAGAACGGACTCTACACTAGAGACACAATAGTCATTGACATTGATGGTGAAAAGCATGACTGCGATACATACCTCATGCTTGATGCAGTTAGATACATTCCCGCAGATAGAATTAAATCGGTGTGGTAAGCACCAAGCAAGCAACAGTGAAACATTTAAAGCATGGCGTGTTACCATTAACTGTGTCAGCCAATAATAACAACAAGCGTGTGAGGAGAGCAATAGTTGAATTGCTATTCAAATATGGTGCATGTACTAGGGAACAAGTAGCAGAACATTTACAGAATTACAAGGGTGTTAAGAATGTTCCTTCTCCTAATAGCATCAGCGCACTCATGTCAAAGAATCCTCAAGTGGTCATTGTTGGTAAAGAAAAGGTTGAGATGACTAACGGCGTAAATACCCACCACTTTCAATTTGA
>TARA_R110001592_G_scaffold168283_2_pt1 | contig 14203 bp, 10 predicted proteins | sample TARA_R110001592 | Tara Oceans TARA_R110001592 (sample SAMEA4398387) | marine metagenome | biome: Polar Biome; feature: [SRF] surface water layer (ENVO:00010504); material: water (ENVO:00002006), including particulate matter (ENVO:01000060) such as... | depth 5 m
GCCTGACATGACGACAGGTGAACTGAATCGCCGTGTTGAGATCGCTACGATCATCGGCACGGTGCAGTCTATGTGTACTAACTTCCCCTATCTTAGGGAGGCTTGGAAACGTAACTCTGAGGAGGAGCGACTTCTGGGTGTCTCATTGACTGGGATTCAGGATAATCGTATTCTTGCTCTTCATCCTCCCGCTCTAAAGGATGCTCGCATTATGGCTAAGCAGACAAATGAGATCTGGGCGGATCGACTCGGCATTGAGCACAGTAAAGCAGTTACCACGGTTAAGCCTTCAGGCACCGTGTCTTGTCTTGTGGACTCAGCTTCTGGGATTCACCATCGCTATGCTCCTTACTATATCCGTCGGGTTCGTATTGATAAGAAAGATCCACTGTTTCAACTTATGTTTGATTCTGGTGTTCCAGGTGAGGACTGTGTTAACAACCCTACCAACACCTATGTATTTGAGTTTGTGATTGGCTATGACGGCCCTAAAACTCGAGGTACTGCAAAGGATATGATGAAAGACTGGTCTACTATTAAATGCTTGTGGACAGACCATAACCCCTCAGTTACAATTGAATATACGTCTGATGAATTTATGGCGCTTGGCGCTGACTTGTACAGTGAGTACTGGGACATTGCCCAAGGCCTTTCCTTTCTCCCTCGGAGCGAGCACGTGTACAAGCAAGCACCCTACGAAGAGATTGACTCTAAGGAGTACTCACGTAGGATTAGCGAGTTTCCGATTATCGATTGGGAGCAGCTAAGCCGCTATGAGGCGGACGATAACACTACTAGTTCACAGTCGTTTGCCTGCGTAGGCGGAGCATGCGATGTTGTAGACTTAACGGAGAATAATAATGAGTGATCTAAAAACAGTAATTAAAGCTAAACTTTTTCGGGGTTCAGCTCTAGGTGTAGGAGAGATTGCGCTTGTCCTGCGCGACATGCTTGATCTCATGAATAAAATGGAGCTACAGATTGAGGCAACTAAAAAAGAACTCGCTGATCTATCTACAGGATGCGCTGAAAGAAATGCAGAATCTTGTAAAACCCCCAAAGTACGAACTGACAAAAAGCAGTGATACAATTGCGCGGGAACAAGCCTTCTATACTGGCCAACTTTGGGCCCTAGAAAAGCTTGAGGCAATTGATTCTAGGAATCCGAAAGGAGGCGACTAATGGCAGCAAATTATGATATTTTTGCTGGAGATGATGATAACATTAATTACAAAGACATGTTTCAGGACATGAGCGTAGACTACCTATCAATAACCGGTAATAATTATGGTGGCGCAGTTGGTAAGGTTAACCGAACCAGTTATGATGGCCGAGCATACGGTAGATGGGGTGGTGGTACACGCGAACAAAGCGGGCTCGCGACGGCTGGATACGACGCTCATGCGTGGGAGAGTAGGCGGAACAAAGTGCTTAAAAACAACGGTTATCAGTGGCAAAAGCATAATGCTAGCGGTGGATTGGGCGGGTTTAATAACGAGTTTTATCGTGGTATTGGGGCACGCATGTCACTAGATACCTCTTCAAGATTTCTTCTCAATAGGATGCAATCTGACCAATCAACGTATGATACATATTTAGCTGATAGTTTAAAGTCTAGGGCAGAGTACGATGTACTAACCGAAGGTATGGATGCCCAAGATATTTCATTCCAGGAGCAAGAGCAAAATCTAAACACGCTCCGCGGACAGGCACAACAAAGTACCACAACTACTTCTGTTGGTGCTTACGCACAAGCAGCACGAAGACAAATGCAGTCAACCAGTCGGTACATGAATACACTAAGTGGATTTAACGCACCAGATGCAATGGAGCTTAATCCATATTTTGTAGATCCGCTTACTGGTAAACAGCGCCATATGACAGAGGCATTTGATGAAGATGCACATTATCGTGGATTTGAAACGCAAGAAGATGTACGTGCCTTTGTGACCGATGAGTTTTCCACGCGCCAAAGTACCATATACTCCGAAATTTTTAATGAGCGTATGGCTGCACTGGGTTTCAGTGAAGAACAGGGCCGTAGTATCTTAAATGACCTTAGTATGGCTAATACTAATGAGGTAATTGGAAACAGCGGTAACACCATGCACGAGATGACAGACGGTACATACATGACCGGCAATAATCTGAAGAACCTAAACAACTTCAGAGATACAGAGATGCATCAACTCCGAAGATTCTCTGAAGCACGGACAATTTCTGAAATGATGGGCAATACTAAAGGGTATTGGTCAGAAACACACCAGGGTGAGACTACAGGTATAACTGGTACCGAGGGAATCCTACGAGCACTAGACAACAATGAAGATTTTTCAATTGAATCCTTTCTAGAGGATACAAGCAAAGACTCGTTTAATCGATTTACTGTTCAAAATATTAATAATATGGAAGCAATGCGTGGTGAGTACACGCGCCGCCAAGAAGCTGCTCAAAGCCAAGTTACAAATGTTGAATTACGTAATCAGCTTAGCCAGAAGCGCCAAGAACAGGTTCTTAAGCAGCAGCAAAAAACACAGCAGTTGTTTGAACAACAACAGCGAGAGTACCAAAGTACTCTTAGTGGACTTGGTGCCACAGATGAAGATATGTCAGGTAACGTTACTTTTACCGCAGTTAGACCACAATAAAGGAGGCGCAAATGCACCACTATAGTACCTTTAAGGGTGGGCCTCTATTTTTTGGGGGTTCACCAGTTATTCAAGGTGGTATGTCTCAATCTGAGATGACCGCTATGCTAGAGCGCCAAGCGCTCGATAATGATCGAATGTTAGCAAATGCCGCTGATGAAGCTATTGCTCTTGAGGCGCGGCTAAACGAAAAGGACAAGGAAATGGAGCAGATGCTAGAACAGCAACAACGCTCTCAAGAACTTGATCTTGCACAGGCACAAAAAGCACTTAACACTGAGCTTGATTCACAGGATGATGCTGTTGAAGAAGATGACCTTGAGGCTGACTTTAATAAACTACAGTCAGCACTCGCAACCGGGCTCGGGCGTGGCAATTCTGCCGATAACGCTCGGCCTTTGTGAGGTGTTAAATGACTAACCTTGCCAAACCTATTGATAATATGACAATCGCAGAAAGGTTTAATCACCTAGATAGTGTTAGAAGTATGAAGCTCGAGCGCGCACGTTACATGGCCTCCTTGACAATTCCAACGCTTATGCCACCAAATGGTATTACAAGCAATACAGAAATGCCAAAACCATTCAGCTCTGTTGGTGCGCGTGGTGTTACAAATATGGCATCACGTATGCTTTCAGCTCTTCTACCTCTTAATGATCTTCCATTCTTTAAATTTGAGCTAAACACTGGTGAAGAACCCAGTGCCGAAGCCTTTTCTCAGATGGAAGCGCTTGCAGGCCAGGTCTATGGCCGGCTTTCAAGCGGTAATATGCGTGAGTCATTATTTATGGCTCTTCAGCAATTAATTGTTGCTGGTGATGTCTTAATTGTTATGGATGATGATCTAAATTTTCGGGTTTACCGATTGGATCAGTTTGTGACTAGACGCGATGTAGGCGGAGCTGTTGTAGAAATCATCTACCTTGATTGGAAGCCAAAAGAACCCAATAATGATACGTTTAACGCGTATGATAATCAGTTCTTTCCAAGCTCATTGAATGCTATGACGGCACAGCCTGAGTATGAGGCATACTTTAATCGCGTTGTTTGGAATGTTGATAATAAAACGTGGGACTTTTGGGCCCAAGATGCTGAGGGGAATAAAATTGATGAAGGTACATTCCTGAGCTCACCATTCCTCGCACTGCGTTGGATGGGAGTAACCGGCGAGGACTATGGCCGCAGTCACTGTGAAGAAATTCTAGGTGACTTGGAAACACTTGAAGCCTATACCAAGTCTATGATTGATGGTATGACCGCGGCTTCAACGTTTTGGATGTCGGTAAATCCTGCTGGTATCACTGAACTTGAGGACCTTGCAGAATCACCAAGTGGTTCGTTTATTGGCGCCCGACAGGAGGATGTATTTACTATTTCCCCTGCCGCTAGTATTAGTCCACAGCTTGGTGCAGCCCAAACCGCTGTTGAAACAATGCGACGTGAGGTTTCAAATGCCTTTCTAATTGGTTCTGCTGGTGTTCGTAGCGCCGAGCGCGTTACTGCAACTGAAGTACGAATGCTTGGTATGGAAATCGAAAACGTCCTAGGCGGTGCCTTTTCGTCTATTGCTAGAGAAATGCTTGAACCTATTGTCCGTAGGACTATTGTTATTCTTGCCAAAGCTGGTGATCTTGACGAACGCGTTGTTGCTGAGTTTTCAACGAATGGACGCCTTGACGTTGATATTGTTACAGGCCTTCAGGCGCTCAGCCGCGATGCTGATTTGCAGAAACTAATGCAGATGGGTGAGATGGTGCGTAACCTTCCCCCAGAAGCGATTCAATCCTTTAAATGGAAAGAATATGCGCTCGCCTTGATTTCTGCTATTGGATTTGATCCCACTAACTGGGTTATGTCTGATGAAGAAAAGCAGGAACAAGCCGCACAGGAGCAGCAGAAAATGATGGAGCTACAAGCAGCACAGGCTATGACTCAGGGCGTTGCCCAGGGCGTAGGCGGTGCCGCACAAGCTGGTATCCAACAAGCAGCTGCTGGTCAGATGATGGGTGGCCAACCTGGCCCACCCGGGCAACCCGGTCCACCGCCTGGCCCACCCGGCGCACCACCAATGATGCCGCCAATGTGATTTGATAGGAGAACACTATGACCGAAGAAAATACCGACTATCGCGCAGAAGCACCAGTTGAATCCGAAACACCTGGTGCAGATGCGTCGATGACTACTGAAGTGATGGCAAACCTTGAAGAGGTTAGGGCCGATCCAAATGCTGATGCTGCCACGAAGCAGCAGGCACACGAGCGAGCCGCCTTTGAAACGTATGTCCAATCACAGGGACAAAAGATTCCAGAAAACTTTAAGGATGCTGGTAGTTGGTTTGACTCCCTAAAGGGTGCTCAGGCTAAGTACACGCAAACGCAGCAAGAAATTGCTGACCTTAAAAAGCAGTATGACATGTCAGGAACGGTTAACAATCCTGACTACGTAGAACCCACTGCAGTAAAGCCGCCTGAAGAAACCCCTAAGGCGCCAACTGAACAGCTCCTAGATGAGCTTAAAATTCCACAGCCCGATACGGAAGCTGTAGCCGAACCTGAGGTTGCACCACCGTCTCGAGTAACAGAAGAAGATTATAATAGGTGGAATATTGAAGTCGCTACTTCAGGTACTCTTTCAGATGAAAGTCGTACTGAACTAAAGACTAAGACTGGTTTTACCGATGCAATGCTTGAAGATTTTATGTCTGCTCAAAAGGCAAAGCGACAAGCTTCCTTTAATGAAGCAGCAACCGTAGTAGGAAGTGGTGAAAAACTTTCGAGGGTGCTGAGATGGGCCGCGAATAATTTCTCTGGAGATCAACTTACTGATCTCCAGCGGGGACTCGCTGGCGCTTCTTCAGAGCTTACCCTTCGAGGTATTGCCTCGGCTTATGATGCAGCTAACCCTGCAGCAGAGCCTGCGCGAAATACTGCAACTGTTAATAGCAGTACCGCGCAACCACAACAGCTTCCTGGCTATAAGTCCATGGCGGAATTCTCCATGGACAAGTCCAATCCACGGTATGCACGAGACGCTAAGTTTCGTAGCGCCGTAGATATGCGTGCAGCATATACAGACTGGCGTACACTTTCTTAATACCGTTGTATCCCCTCTAGCGAGCTGGCTCTCACAGTATTAGAAGACTATGACACGTAGATTCCTTAAGCGGAGCAACCTATGTGAACTAGATACTTAAGTTTAATATGCGTATTGTTTTTATTTTGATTTTAATTTTAAATGTTTGATAAGGAGTTTAATTATGAGTACTAATGCAGCAGCTTTCCCTGATGTTACTAATATGGCCTATCGTGGGAATCTCAATGGCATGCGTCTCGAAGGCACATCTATTGATGGGACTAATAGTGTAGGCAAGCTTTGGCTTCCTATTTGGAGTGGAGAAGTCCTCCACGCCTATGACCAGTTCCGTATGTTTGAACCCATGGTAACGTCTAAGACGATTACCTCAGGCCGTTCGATGGAGTTCCCGATCACGGGTACTGTTACCCTGAAGCCCGCATGGGCTGCTGGTGAATTCCTTGAAGGTGGTGAAAACGCCGCCTCCACGCAGTTTGCCGTTGAGCTTGATAAGCGACCGATGGCCGCTCACTTTGAGCTTGATAATGTCGACCTCATGGTCACCCAGTGGGAGTACCGTCAGGAACTCGCCCGCCAGGCTGGCCAGACGCTTGCTAATGCACGTGATAAGCAAATTGCTGCTTATATTGCGCTTGCAGGTGCCTCTGCTAAGCTGGGTGATGATCCCCGTACGGGCCTGTCTTACAGCGCACCATTCCGGGTTTCGTCCTCCGAGGCCTCGCCGGCAGTGGCGGGCACGATTAGCACTAATACCGCAGAAGAAGCGCTTAAGGTTCTTGAAGCGATTGAAGAGTTCTGTGTTGACCTTCAGGAAAATGACGTGCCAGTAGCTGGTTGCTATTGTGTTGTTCCTCCGAAGCTCTTCCAGCAGATCCGTCGTCTTGGCGTTGCTGAGACTGCGGTTGCGGCCAATAGCATGCAGCCCATGTTCGGTGGCGTTGCTATTGCTGGTGGCCTCGGTGCTTCATTCACCCAGGGCATGAACGACCTGAGTGATAGCCTTGTTTACATGGGAGTGACTATTCAGAAGAGTAACAACCTCCCAAACAAGGACTATAAGACAACTGCTTCTAATAATATCGGCGAAACCCGATACAACGTCAATGGCGTAATGGGTACCGCAGCCGAAACCGGTGCTAGTATTCGTGGTCTCATCTTCTGTTCTGAAGCTGTTGCCTCCCTTCGCCAGACCGGTCTTGTTGTTGATACTGAGGATGATATCCGACGTAACACGACCTTTACTGTTGCCAGTATGTACTCGGGCACCGGTATTGTTAAGCCTGAGCTTGCTAAGGTTCTTGTTGGTGGTCTTCCTAATGCCAACGTCGACGTCGTCCCCACCCGCGCTACGGTATTTACCGCCCTTGGCGTAAGCGCTGCCGACGCAGGTTGGGCAATTTCCTGATACCATCCCTCTGATCGTGTTAGTTAGTTTTATACTATTACACACAGAGGGGATGGTGATCAGGGATGACAATCTATATCTATTGAACAATTGTTCTACAAGCCGAGGGCCCCTTAAATGGGGTCCTCGGTCTTATGCCGTCTTCCATGACGGTCACTGGGCTATCTACCAGTGATGAACCCCCGCAGCCGGCAGCCTCTTAAGAGGTTGCCGGTTTTTTTACCATATTTATATAAAGGAGACTACTATGGGCGCTATGACTAGACTTGATGCTGTAAACCAGTGCCTCCTCGCCGCTGGCGAAGCAATCGTCTCAGACTTGGAAAACCAAACCGGTATAGACACTTCTATTGCCGAATATCTTTTGAATCAGTACACGGATGATTTTCAATTCCGTGGCTTGGCAAACAATCGTTACACAAAAACACTTACCATTGATCCAGTTACCTTTAAGGTAGCTCTACCAATGACAATTATTAGCCTTGATTTCAACACCGCTCTTTATAATGAAGATAGCCAGCTAGTTCGTGTATCTGTTAGAAAAGAGGGCTCTGCCTTTGTTCTTTGGAATGTTACAGACCAAACAACTAACTTTTCAGCATACACCGAAGAGCTTAGTGCCACGCTCATCGTTAGTGTTGAGTGGGAAGATATTGATACCCCAGGGCAGCGCGCTATTGTTGCATCTGCTGCCCGTCGTTATCAAATGCTTACACAAGGTGATGCTAGTATGGATCAATATCTTGCTCAAGATGAAATGATCTATAACATGAAGGGCAAATCAAGGGATATTGAATCAAAGCGGCGTACCATTTGGGATTCCGCATCACCACAAACAAAGAGAGCTGTATTTCGACAAAGTGGAAGCACAGCCCCAGATTTTCGTCGATGGCGTGGAAGGATTAACTAATGTCTATAAAAGGACGGGGTAAAGCCCTTACGACTAATATTCCTATCTATACTTTATCAGGTGGTGTTGGACGGCAAGCTCCATCCAAAAGACTACCAAGTGAATCCCAAGATCTGATTAATGCACTATGTAGTGTTGAACGCTCTATTGAAAAACGCCCAGGCACTGATCTTATGGGTATCCGCGGAAACGGCGCGCCCTATACGGGCGAAAGGCTTGGTCTCGATGCGGCTGGTAAGTATGAATTCTTTTGGCACGCCCTTGCTGACGATGCTAGGTTTCTGATTATCATCGACCGCACAGCAACCAGTACAGTTGCGGGTGCCCGGAATCTGTACTATATCTATTTTTACAATGAATCAAAAGATTACTTTGAAGATAACACGCCTGCCAATCAACATACCATTAATATAGATACGCGTAAATACCTTACGTATAATAATAAATCACCGCTTAAAATGGTTGCAAGAGGAGAAAACCTTGTATTTTTGAACCCCGACGTTAAAGCGGGGTACACCTCACTTAATAAAACAGTGAATAGTGGTGAATACCTTGATGATGTAGCAGTAACTGAAGCAACAAACGCATGGCTAACCGTTGGCCTTGATGGTAACATTATTGGCACGGGCGCTTCTGCAGCTTCCTATTACTCCGATAAAATTGGTGCTAAAGAAAAGTACCTTACTGCAGTCAACGTTGACCCATCGGGTGTTGCTATTTTTTGGAATGCCTATAGCTCATATGCGCAAGGCACTGAAGTATTGGTTATACCTGGCACAGCTTTAGTGCCCGCCATCGCGGCGAGTTCTAGTAATAATATCCTCGAGGCAGAGGTGTTGGGTGCGACGACAGCAAATCCTTTCGTTGCAGGTAATCCCACGAATTATTACTATGTCATGCGCGCCGCTACATCTAATGCTGCAAACCTTGCTATTAACAAACTCAGTGAGTGGGTTGTTATAGCTACTGATAACCCCGAGTGGTCAAATACCACCAGATTTGCTGCTGTACCAGAGCTAGATACTGATCGCACTCCAGCTCGTATTGAAGTTAAGGATTGGGTTTACCCTGATTCTACAACACTACAGCTTGGGCAGTCATTGCCCACCTTTGCCGATCTACGCTTGCCGCCACTTAAAGCAGATGTCCGGTTCGGTAATAATAACGCCGAACAAATGTTTGTAGATTTTTATGGGCTTAATGGAACTGGTAACCCACAACATAATTCAGCAGACGGTAAAGTATACTTTGTGCAGGGCGGTTACCAAGGTCAAGCACCTGGTTATTATATTGCAAAAGATATAGATCCTGTGCCGCACATGCTTAAAGTGCGTACGCCAGATGAGTATTCAGTGCTTGATACAAAGCGACTACCCGTAGAACTTGAATTTACAGGTGTTGACGCCAACGGTGTTTCCACCTGGAACTGGGATCTTATTACATGGTCGCCAAGAACTTCTGGTGATCTTAAAACAAACCCAGGACCTTCACCCTTTAAAGACGGGCTACAGAGCTCACTAGCTACAATTGCATTTTTTAGAAATCGCTTATGGCTATCTTCTGGTGATGTAATCTTCTCGAGTCGAGAAAGTGATTTTACTGATCTTTGGATTGAAGACCCTGGTCTGATTATTGATAGAGATGTAATTGATATTGCTGCGTCGACGAATACATTTACCCCGATTACAAGCATGGTTCCTTTTAAGGAATATATGTTTGTAAATACTAATGCGGATACTCAATACGAATTACTTGGGTCTGAAAACCAGATTACACCATTTACTGCAGAATTGCAGCCAATGACGTTCTATTCAACGGCCCCACTCATTGATCCGCTAACACTGGGTAATAACATATTCTTCTTTGATGCCGAGCGCCTATATCTTTACCTTGGTAGAGGTGGCACACTGTCAACAGCCGCAGAGCTTTCTGCGCATTGCCCAAAGTACCTTCCGAGGGCATTTGGAGCAACAGCCGTTGCTGCCGCACAGGATTCTATTCTTGCAGTAGACAGCGCAAATGAAAACGATGTCTTTCTTTATACTACGCGTTATCGCGGTGAACAAATCGTACAAAACGCGTTTTATAAATTTAACTACGATAATGTTACAGTGCAAAGTATGCGAGCCTGGGATAACCATGTTTATATGGTAATCCGTAGGGATGATAATACATTTTCGATTCAACGCCAACTTATGCGCTTTGATGGGCCGGATATTCCACGTCTTGATCAAAAACAAAAGATTACTGTTGTGATCGGTACCCCTCTTTCACCCTTTGATCCAAAGTTTATGGATACCCCTGTAGTTAATGGTACTGTTGATGAAACGCTGTATAAAACTACTGTTCGTATACCCCTTATTATTAAAGATGCAGTCACAAACTATATGTTTGTTGGTGCAGATGGGGTTGTTTATAACATTGAGTCTGCTACCATTGACTCCTCTGGAGAAAACTTTTATGCAGATCTAGTGCTTAGTGGTATTTTACCGGCGGGTGATTACTGGATTGGTAGAAAATACACAACCACAATTAAACTAAGTAAACAGTTTATGCGTAATGCTGATAATAACCCAACTGAAGGTGTTCTTAATCTATCAAGTATGGTTACTAGGCATTTTGAAACCGGCAATTATGATGTTATTGTTCAGCGCCGTGGTCGACCACTGCCTGATGTTATTTCAGCATACACAACTAGAGATGCTGCACTTAGTGATTTTACTTCTACTTTTGCAGCAGCCCGATTAAATACGTTTGATGAGTCGAACCTTTCTATAGGTAACATCGACAACCAAGGGGATTTTGTAAGTAAAATACTTGGCTTTAGTGATAAGACAGATATCTTTATCATGTCTGACTATTTTACGCCAATGAATATTACAAACATACAGCTTCGATGTAAGTTTAAACAGACTTACTCCTCGCTAGTTTAATGTTCTCCTCTCCTCTCTGGCTCTCGGTTATTGAGAGATAACCGGGGGCTTTAAAACTAACATAAGGAGCCTAATATGGCTACGTTTGATTCAACTAATATTGAATTTACTTTTATTGATAATCCAAATTCCTGGGCGTTTAGTTATAGTGGAATGCCACTATCCGCTAGTTTCCCTGAAGCATCACAAATTCAGGTTCGCTATGAAGCAGTTCAGGTTTATAGCGGTGGTACCGGAGAGCCAGGCGGCGGAGGTGTTCTAGTTAGTCTTTCTGATCTTACTCCGGCTCTACAAGAGCAGATTCGCGTTCTTTCTACAGACCTATATGTGGTTGACGCAACAGCACATAATGTTACGGTCCAGGATCTAAGTAACCAACAGGCTAATGTCACTGGCCTTGTTGAAACCTATTTTTATGCCCCCACCGCCGCCCCCAGCGGATTAACGCCCCTTAGGATTCGACGGTCAACAGATATTACTACAGCAGTAATAACATACCAACCAGGGGCCAGGTTAACCTCAGATGTACTTAATACAACCACAGCACAGCTATTGAACGCTACACAAGAATTGACAGCATTTAGTCAATCAAGCTCTACTTCTGGCGGCGGTTCATCAGGTACTCCAGACCTATCTGGTAATATTCTTGATAATATTGGTGATGTAGACACCCCAACAGGCACCGGCCCACTTATATGGAATGACAGCCTGGCTCCAGATAGGTGGTCAGTCGGCAATTCAGGTAATTTTGTTCCAGCGGGTAACCAAAATAGTAACCATGTGCTTCGAAAGGCCTCAACTACTTCTGGTGATTACGAGTGGTGGGATATTGTTAATGGTGTTGGTGGTCTTGCGAGTCGTGACGCTAGTATTAGTGCTAATAGTAACTCCATTTTTACACTTCAAGAAAAGACCCTGCATCAAACTGCAACTGCATCTGTTACAAACTTTAGCTCTGTTACAGACTTTGACCTGGGTGTCAACATAGGCGGCAACCTTGTATGCGGGTCAGCTACTACTGTTAACGCCTTGACTAGTACTACTTCTATTAATGCCAGCAATAGCACCGACGGAAGTCTTGCAAGTTTCTATAAGGACCCCAGTTATGTCAACATTGTGGCGTCAGACGACGCAGGCTTTGAGTTTAAAAAAAACGCAACCACTACGTTGACAAGAATGTATTCAAGCGGCCAAACGCGAATCTACGATGCCGCCGACAATACAAATTACATTCAGATTCTTCCGGCGTCTGCTGGCAGCAATTCTCTGATGTTTGGAGTGCGTGATGGCGGCACCGCTAAAGCGTATTTCACTGGTAATGGGCGGATCATAAAAACCGGAGCCGCTACTACGAACTACACCGACGTTTTAAACCAGGGTGAATCGGATGCCCTTTATGCCAAGCTGCACAGCCCTTCGGTCGGTAACCTGAAAGAACTGTTTACGCTTCCTAGCCATCAAATGGGAAATTACCTGTACTACGACCATCACTACCTGGCTGAGTATGCCGCCTCGGGGATCACGAACTACGTGGACGTCTACAACGTTTTGGGTGACTTCGTGGCCCAGAACCACGCCACAGCCGACAACGGCCTCGTCAGTTCGTACAACTACCGCTTCTGCTACTACATGGTGACACGAGACAACGCCAACGTCACGATCAAGCGACGTCGCGGGATCACCAACGGCTCTGCTCTCGCTTCTCAGATGGGCACTGACTCACTGGGTTACGCCTACGGTGCCCCTGTTGCGGGCAGCTGGGACCCTGGTTCAAGCTACAAACACTACGTATCTGGCTGGTACCAGATGGAGGATCGCTGATGCCATACATCTTGACCCTCACAAAAGTTTACTTTTATATAAATTAACACTTCACAGCACAAGCTGACGACCGGCCCTTGCCTCTTTACGGGGGTAACGGGCCCTTCTATCTTACTTTTAAAAGGAGCTATTATATGGCTATTTTGACCCTAACAATCCCTGGAGTGGGAGACTACGATTATGATACTTCTACTACAGGTATTCCAGGACAACGACAAGACCTACGCGCAATCCAATCATTTAATATTCTAGCGAATGATGCAGGAGATGAATGGACTTTGTACGTTAACAACCAAATCTTTATTGGACGTTACGCTACACAAGCCCAAGCAATCGGTGCTCTGTTTGGGTGTTTTATCCGAGCAGGCGCAGATGAAGTCGGCCTTGCCGCTGCTATGGGAAACCAAATCAACGCTGGGTTGTCTGTAATTACAGATGATGGTGATAATATTCTTAGTCAGGAAATGTCTCTTGGAAAATTCCAGGGACGGCTTAGAAACTTCAAGGAGGAGTCATTCGTTGGTACGACAACCAAACCTAACTTTGGCACTAACTCGCTTTCCATTAATAGCGCGCCTACAATTATTGCAGCAGGTTCACCAAATCTAACGGTTACAGCAAGAGCCGAATATGGCTCAAGTAATACATTTTTTATTAATACTAAAGTCACTGCCACGCTTAATGCTATCGTGCTGACCCCAATTGTAGTTCCAGTATTGTCGGTTAATATATCATTGCCTACAGCTGTACCGGTTGTTGGACAGCCTTACACAGCCTCAGCAGCACTAACGAACTATGATAGTAGAATCCCCGTTAAGTATAAATGGACGTGGTTGACCGGTTCAAGCACAGTAGTCCAAGGTCCTACCACAACATCATCGCCTACCAATTCCTATACACCGCTGTTGGACAACACGGCATATAAGGCTAAGGTTGAGATGTTGTACGAGTATGACAGTACGGATATTTCTGGAGCAACAGACCAAGAAACCTCGAGCCCTAGTGAAACTACTTTTGCTTGGACAACATCCTTCCCTATTACAAACATTGGTAGCACATATACTGTTGTCCCTGTAGTAGGAACAAACTATGTAGGGTCAAATGTTACCCTTGCTTATAGTTGGTTTAAGGATGGGGCTGCCTTCGGCACAAACAGTGCTAGTCAAGTTCTTACAGTTGCGGGAACCTACACGTGTAATGTAGCTGGGTCTAATGTAGTTAATGGTGTTACATATTCAGGAACTATGGCTGCTAGTAATAGCGCTATCGTCGTGCCCTCTACTAACCCCTTGATGGCAGTATCAAGTGAAGGTTGGGATACCTCGCTTACTATGCCTGGTACTATCACAAGCGGTGCAAACCCTAACTTTGATTTTACCAAATCGGCTATTAC
>TARA_R110001592_G_scaffold66678_1_pt1 | contig 14203 bp, 11 predicted proteins | sample TARA_R110001592 | Tara Oceans TARA_R110001592 (sample SAMEA4398387) | marine metagenome | biome: Polar Biome; feature: [SRF] surface water layer (ENVO:00010504); material: water (ENVO:00002006), including particulate matter (ENVO:01000060) such as... | depth 5 m
GATTTTAATTCTTTGGCAGCAACTCTCGAAGCGAATGAAGGCGCTAGAAAAAGATGGATTGGTGATATTTCACATGAACTTCGAACGCCTTTATCTATTGTGAGGGGTGAGCTAGAAGCCATGATTGATGGTGTTAGGCCGCTGAGTCAGTCAGGCGTGTTATCAGCGCATCAAGAGGCTCTTCACCTGCAGCGATTGGTTGAAGATTTATATGAGCTAACCAATGCTGATATCGGAGCGTTGAATTACCGAAAAGAGATGCTGAATATTTGTGAGTTGGTTTCGCTTTCGGGCGAGCAGTTTGAATCTTTACCTAAAATCAAAGGGTTAAAACTGCAATTAAAAGATGCCGCAAGTGAGCATGACTCAATATGTATCTATGCGGATAAAAATCGAATTCGTCAGCTACTTCATAACCTCTTGCAGAATAGTATTAAATACACCGACACTCCAGGTGAAATTTGTTTGTCACTAAGTGTTGAACATGGTTTTGCAGTAATTGTTCTGGAGGATTCGGCGCCAGGAGTTTCTGTTGCAGAGGTCGATTTGTTATTTGATTATTTGTATCGTACTGATCAGTCAAGAAGTCGTTCAAGTGGTGGTGTTGGTCTAGGGCTGGCAATATGTAAGAGAATTGTTGAAGGTCATGATGGTTTTATAGCGGCTTCAAACTCAGATTTAGGTGGGTTAAAAATGACTATTCGATTGCCGTTGCGTAAGTAAATAAAAGCTAGCGGAGAACATGATGGAAATTAGAAGAGAGAGCCTATGATTTTGATCGTAGAAGATGAGCAGAAATTAGCCCAATTATTAAATGATTATCTTATTCAGGCTGGCTATGAAACCGAAATTATTAGGGACGGCGCTGGCGTTGTTGAATGGGTGAGTAAAAGCAAACCTGAATTAATTCTGCTAGACATTATGTTGCCAAATAAAAGTGGTATTGATATCTGTAAAGAAATTCGGAGTTTTAGTTCTGTTCCTATCATCATGGTAACCGCGAAGGTTGAAGAGATTGATCGTCTGCTAGGTCTAGAGCTAGGCGCCGATGATTATGTTTGTAAGCCATATAGTCCGCGAGAAGTTATAGCAAGAATAAAAGCTATTTTAAGGCGTACAAATACTGAATCTATGATGCTTGATGCGTCTGTGCTTGAAATGGATTCGCTGAAATATAAAGCGATATATATGGGGCGAGTTTTAGCTCTGACTGCTATCGAATTTCATCTCTTGGCGCTTATGAAGTCTGAGCCAGGGCGGATATTTTCCCGTCAGCAATTAATGGATAGTGCTTATAACGATCATAGGATTGTTAGTGAGCGAACCATTGATAGTCACATTAAAAAGCTCAGGAAGAAGCTTCGTGATGTTTCTGAAGATAAAGAGCTTGTTCAATCGGTTTATGGTGTTGGTTATCGTTTTGAATTAGCTTGATTTACATCCATAGCTTCAATGTTAAATTGGCATTTTCGCGTTTCACCAATCGAACACAAAAACGTCAGCGCTTCCTGTAATTGCTCTTTAAGCCCCCAAGGTGGATTAATAATGGCTAGTCCACTGCCGTACATGCCTTTCATATCTTTATCTAAAATGTACTGAACATGCAGTTGCTCTTGGTTGAACACGTTTTTTATTTGTTTAAGCATCTTTTCGGCAGCTTTATCTTTGGTAGAGTTTGCTCGATTGATTAGAGGATACCAAATAATATAAGTGCCTGGATTGAAACGAGATATACCATCTTTAAGTGTTTGGATGACGGCTTGATATTCTTTTTCCTGCTCATAAGGTGGATCGATTAAGGTTATGGCTCTGCGAGAAGGTGGGGGGAAGAGGGTTTTTAAGCTCTGATAGCCATCAGACTGTTTCGTCTTTATTTGCCTATTTCCAGAAAATAGAGATGTTAGCAATTTATAATCTTTCGGATGCATTTCAAAAAGTGCTGCTTGATCTTGAGGTCTAAGAAGTTGAGATGCAAACCAGGGTGAGCCAGGATAGGAGTTTGATCGCTGCTTTTTTGCTTGTTCAATTAGTTTAACGTAGCTGTTGAATACTTTAGGTAATTTGGGGAGGTTTGTTAGTGATGCTATGCCTTCTAGATGTTCATTGTTTTTAGTGGCGGCTTCGCTTTTTAAATTGTACATTCCGGCGCCAGCGTGGGTATCTATGTATGAAAAACCTTTATCTTTTTTGCACAAGTGCTCACAGCACAGAACGAGCGTCAAATGTTTGATAACATCGGCATGGTTGCCTGCGTGAAAAGCGTGACGATAACTTAGCATTGAAATCTTCTTGTGAGTGAGCGTTGTAGATAAGGCCGCAAAGATTCTACCTCGATTGAGGGAAAATTGATAACTATGTCGCGCCATAAGGAATTAGTTTGTAATTGATTGTGAAATTACTTTATTTTAAGTTTCGAGTGTTTTCTAATAGATTGTGTGAAAAATGTCCTAAGTCCATATGTTGTATTATTCGATTGAAGTATTATCTGCATCCATTTAATGGCGCAGCTTATTTGTTTCGATTGGTAAGTGGGCTTGGCAGAGGAGGTCAATGATGAAAAAAATTCAGGTACTATTAATCAGTCTCTTTGTGTCATTCATATCAATGAATGTGTTTGCAGCTGATGATGAGTTTGTACCAGCGTATCAAAATGCCGGTAGTTACAAGCTAGAAGATCCAAATAAATATTTTGCCTACGAAGACGGAAGAACATATTACACCTCAGGTAAAGAAAATGGTTTTCGTGTGAACGAAAACAATGAAGAATCGACAGATGAAACAATAGGTATTTTGACCTTATTGATTGCGCCAGCGACAATTATTTATATGAACTTGATTGGCTGGTGGGAGTAGTTTTCCTCAAAGCTCTGGTATGAAATACATATTGTAAAACACTAAAAAACCACCTCTCTTTGCGGATTGGTGGTTTTTTTGTCATATAAGCCGCAGTAATTCTTATCTTCATTGAATCTTTGGGTCGACCACCAGTATAATCTCTGGCTATTTTTGCAGTTCTTATTTTGATGGCGTAAAAAAGTGGTGGCGATGCATTTACTCAGAGGGCTCCATAATCCTGGTTTAGGAGACACAGGAGTATCGAATACAAAATGTGTTGCGACGATCGGAAATTTTGATGGCGTGCATCTTGGCCATCAAGCGATTATTCAACAGGTGATTTTCGAAGCGAAGAAACGCCAGCTTCCAGCCTTGATAATTATATTTGAACCGCAGCCAATGGAGTTTTTTAAAGGTGATGAAGCGCCAGCAAGATTAATGCGCTTTCGTGAAAAATTCCAAGCTTTATCTGCTTACGATTTAGATTATGTCTTTTGTTTAAAGTTTAATGTAGAACTAAGCAAATTATCTGCAAAAGAATTTGTGCAGAACGTATTGGTTTCTCACCTGAATGTAGATCATTTGGTGGTTGGAGATGACTTCCGTTTTGGTGGTGATAGGCAGGGCGACTATAAACTGTTATGTGCTCTGTCTAAAGAGCTAGGCTTCACGGTAGAAAATACCCATACGATTTTAGCGAAAGAATCATGTGATCTTGATTTGGCAGAATGTCCTTTAGAAGAAGATGAGTTTTTACAAAGAGCTAGTAGTACTTTTGTTCGTGAACTGTTATCGCAAGGTGAATTTGCAAAAGTTAAACAGCTTTTAGGTCGGCCATACTCATTCTGTGGAAGAGTGGCGCACGGTCAAAAACTAGGAAGACAGCTTGGTTTTCCTACTGCGAACATTAACTTGAAAAGAGTATCTTCGCCGCTTTCGGGAGTTTATGCCGTCAGCTTGTTTTTGAAATCTGAAAATAAAATGATTTCAGGCGTGGCAAATGTGGGCTGTAAACCTACAGTTGGACAATTTAAGCCTTCTTTAGAAGTCCATTTATTTGATTTCAATAAGGATATTTATGGTGAATATGTCGAAGTACAATTTCATCAAAAGTTGCGTAATGAGCAGCAATTCTCTGGCATTGAGCAGCTTAAAAAACAAATAGAAATAGATAGCCAATCCGCGCGTGAATATTTTTTGAGCGAGTTGAGTAAGTAATTTTTGATAATTTAATTGATCCTTAGATCGATACAGGCAAAGTGAACATACTATGAGTGACTATAAGCACACCCTTAATTTACCTGAAACAGATTTTCCAATGAGAGGCAATCTTGCACAGCGCGAGCCTGCTATGTTGAAACATTGGAATGATATTGATTTATACGGTCAAATCCGTAAGGCAAGAGCCGGTGCTGAAAAGTTTATTCTTCATGATGGTCCACCCTATGCAAACGGCAGTATTCATATTGGTCATGCTGTTAATAAAATTCTAAAAGACATTATTATTAAATCGAAAGGTTTAAGTGGTTTTGATTCGCCTTATATCCCAGGCTGGGATTGTCATGGTTTGCCTATTGAACACAATGTTGAGAAAAAACTCGGTAAAGCCGGTGTTAAAGTTGAATATTCTGCCTTTAGAAAAGCCTGTCGAGAGTATGCAGCCAAGCAGGTTGCTGGCCAAAAAGCTGACTTCATTCGTTTGGGTGTTCTAGGTGACTGGGAGAAACCTTATCTCACCATGGATTTTAAGTTTGAAGCAGATATCATTCGCGCCTTGGGTAAAATCATCGAAAACGGTCATCTTCAAAAAGGTTTTAAACCGGTTTATTGGAGCGTCGTCGGTGGTTCAGCATTAGCAGAAGCGGAAGTAGAATATCAGGAGAAACAATCGACAGCCATCGATGTTCGCTTCGATGTAGTAGACTCTTCTGCTTTTGCAAAAGCCTTTGGCTTGTCCTCATTGGATCTTCCAGCGTCCATCGTTATCTGGACAACGACGCCTTGGACTATTCCTTCAAACCAAGCTGTGTCGCTTAATGCCAATCTCGAATATGCCCTGGTTAGGCTTGATGTAGGTCTTGGACCAGAATTAGTCATCATGGCGGATGCGCTAGTTGCTGAAAATATGCAGCGCTATGAGGTAGATTATCACGAGGTATTAGGTCGTTGTTTAGGTCAAGTTCTTGAGAATCAACAACTTATTCACCCTGTTTATCGTAGCAAACAGGTTCCGGTTATTTTGGGTGATCATGTCACCACAGATGCGGGAACCGGTGCAGTCCACACTGCACCCGATCATGGTGTAGACGATTTCAATGTCGGTAAGAAATACGGTCTGGGTACGCTAAATTATGTCGATAATGGTGGTACTTTCCGTGCAGATGTTGAACTCTTTGCAGGTCTTCATGTTTACAAAGCAGATGCGGCTGTTATTGAAGCTTTAGAAGCTGAAGGTAAGCTGGTTGCCAAGAAAGTCTTCACCCATAGTTACCCGCATTGCTGGCGAACCAAGACTCCCTTGATTTATCGTGCCACGCCTCAGTGGTTCGTGAGCATGAATCAAAATGGCCTAAAAGCTTCAGCCTTGGAAGCAGTGAAAGATGTTCAATGGATTCCTGATTGGGGTCAAAACCGAATCGAAGGCATGCTAGAGCAAAGCCCCGACTGGTGTATTTCTCGTCAGCGAACATGGGGCGTACCGATTACTCTATTTGTTCACAAAGAAACCCAAGCATTGCACCCCGATACGGAAGTACTTATCGAAAAAGTAGCGGCCTTAGTTGAAGGAAAAGGCATTGATGCTTGGTTTGAATTAGATTCTACGACCTTACTAGGCGATCATGCTGATCAATATAGTAAAGTAACAGACACTTTGGATGTGTGGTTCGACTCGGGTGTCACTCACTCAGCCGTTCTTCGCCAGCGTGAAGAGTTGGGACAATATCCTGCAGACTTGTATCTGGAAGGTTCGGATCAACACCGAGGTTGGTTCCAGTCTTCGCTTAAAACAGGTATCGCAATTAATAATCAAGCGCCTTATAAGCAAGTATTAACCCATGGTTTTACGGTTGATTCTGAAGGCAAGAAAATGTCTAAGTCCATGGGTAACGTTGTTGCGCCCCAAGAAGTCATGAATAGCTTGGGTGCTGATATTCTCCGTTTATGGGTTTCAGCAACAGACTATACGGGTGAAATGACTGTATCCGATGAGATACTTAAGCGAGCAGCCGATTCTTATCGACGAATCCGAAATACAGCTCGCTTCTTGTTGTCTAATATCAATGGCTTTAACCCTGAAACAGACATGGTTGATAGCAAGGATATGGTCGAGATAGACCGCTGGGCGGTAGATAGAGCCTTACAACTTCAAAATGAATTAAAAACTGCCTATGAAGAATATAGTTTCTTAACGGTATATCAGAAAGTAGTGCAATTCTGTGGTGTCGACTTAGGTGGTTTCTACTTAGATATAATAAAAGACCGCCAGTACACGACAGCAAAAGACAGTGTCGCAAGACGTTCATGCCAGACGGCGATGTACCATATTCTTGAAGCTATGACCCGCTGGATAGCACCTGTTCTAAGTTTTACAGCAGATGAAATTTGGACCACTTTACCAAAGCCAAAAGGCACAGAAAGAGAAGTCAGTGTGTTCCTTTCTACTTGGCATGAAGGTCTTGAAGGCTTAAACGAAAATGATCAAAAAGGTCGTGCATTTTGGTTACAAATATTAGCCGTTAAAAATGCAGTGAATAAGCGCATAGAAGAAGAGCGAAATGCAGGTAAAATCAAAGGCGCATTAGCGACAGAAGTCAGCTTGTTCTGTGACGGTGATTTATACGATGCATTACTTTCCTTAGGCGATGAATTACGTTTTGTATTAATTACCTCTGGCGCAAGGGTATTGCCTATTTCTGCAGCAGAAAATTCTCAAGCTAGTCCAAGTGAACTTGATGGTTTGTTGTTAGAAATTCATGCATCAGAACATGCCAAGTGCGATCGTTGTTGGCATCATCGTGAAGACGTAGGCCAACATGCTGCTCATCCTGAACTTTGTGGTCGCTGTATCGAAAATATCGAAGGTGATGGCGAACAGAGAGCGTTTGCATAATGACGAATGATATTCAAAAACAAATGAGTATGGGCAAGCATCTCGCTATTTATCTTGGCTTCAGTTTGCTGATTGTTATTGTGGATCTTTGGACAAAATCAGTGGCAACTGCGAACTTGGAATATGCCTCTCCAGTTCCTGTATATCAATTACTTGATGGTCTAACCGGTTTTAACTTTACTCTGCTGCATAATACAGGCGCTGCATTTAGCTTCCTGGCATCTGAATCTGGTTGGCAGCGTTGGTTTTTTGTAGCGCTTGCGTTTTTTGTCAGTGTTGGCTTAGCGGTTTGGTTAACAAAGCTTCGCGGTGATAGATGGGTTGCCATTGCTGTTACGCTAATTTTAGGCGGTGCAATCGGCAATTTATACGACAGGATTACATTGGGTTATGTCGTAGACTTCTTGCATTTCTATTGGGGGTCTTATCATTTTCCCGCCTTCAATATAGCCGACACGGCTATTAGTATTGGCGCTGGTTTAATGATTTTGGATATCTTTAGGTCTAAGAAAGCGCCAAACACAGAAAAGGCAACTCCCTAATTAGTTTATAGATTTTTGGTTATTTACGTATTCATTGATAAGTGTGGTATTGATCGTGACAGAGAGTAGTTTGATTAAAGTAGGCGAGAACACCAAGGTTACCTTGCATTTTTCCTTGAGTCTTGCGGATGGTTCAGTTGTTGATTCAACCTTTGATAAAACGCCAGCAAGCTTCGAATTTGGTGATGGCCAATTACCTGATGGTTTTCAGGCATATCTTGTTGGTCTGGTCGCTGGTGATAAAGGCGAATTCATGGTTCCACCGGAAAAATCTTTTGGCATGCCTAATCCAAATAATAGCCAAATGATGAAGCGTTCTGATTTTTCAGCTGATATGGAATTAGTCGAAGGTTTAATGATTTCCTTTGCGGATGCCAATAAATCAGAAATACCGGGTGTTGTTAAGCGATTTGATGAAAATGAAGTCGAGATTGATTTCAATCACCCATTAGCAGGTGAAACACTCAAATTTGTTGTCGAAATCCAGTCTGTCGAGGCTTTATAAAATAACTCTTATGTTGAACCAAGACGCACAGGTTGTAGTATGAAAATCAAGTTAGCAAATCCCAGAGGTTTCTGTGCCGGTGTCGACCGCGCGATTGAAATTGTAAATCGTGCTTTAGAGGTCTTTGGTGCTCCAGTCTATGTTCGCCACGAAGTGGTGCATAATAAATTTGTAGTTGATGACTTGAAGCAGCGTGGTGCTATTTTTGTCGATGAACTTGATGAAGTGCCAGATGATGCTCTTGTGATTTTTAGTGCTCATGGTGTTTCAAAAGCGGTTCAAGAAGAAGCAAAATATCGGTCATTAAATGTCTTTGATGCCACCTGTCCTTTAGTGACAAAGGTTCATCTTGAAGTAATGAAATACAGTAAGGAAGGCCGCGAATGTATCTTGATTGGTCATGAGGGTCACCCAGAAGTTGAAGGTACGATGGGCCAATATGACACTAAGTTTGGCGGCAAAATTTACTTGGTTGAAGACGAAGCCGACGTTGCCAAGTTAGTCGTTAAAGACTCTCAAAGGCTGACATACGTTACTCAGACAACCTTATCTGTCGATGATGCCGCCAAGGTTATAGATGCTTTGAGTCAGAAGTTTCCTAATGTTGAAGGCCCAAGGAAAGACGATATTTGTTATGCCACTCAAAACCGTCAGGATGCGGTAAAAAGTTTGGCAGATAGCTCAGACTTAATGTTGGTGGTTGGCTCACCTAATAGTTCCAATTCTAATCGATTGCGAGAATTGGCCGAACGCATGGGAACACCGGCTTACTTGATTGATGATTACACTCAAATTAAGTCAGAATGGATCGAGGATGCCAAGTCTATTTCTGTGACAGCTGGTGCCTCTGCGCCTGAAATATTGGTTCAGCAGGTTGTTGAGCGTTTAAAAGAATTAGGTGCTAGTAGCGTGCAAGAAGCGGAAGGAAGAACTGAAAGTATTGTATTTTCAATGCCGAAAGCATTAAGAATTCCTGCTGCAAATGTTTCATGAAATCCCGTACATTGAGCTCGTCGAAATGTATTTGATGAAATACAGAGCTTAATTTGGAAGACCCTTCGACGAGCTCAGGGACCGGAGGTTACGTACATTGAGCTTGTCGAAATGTATTTGATGAAACACAGAGCTTAATTTGGAAAACCCTTCGACGAGCTCAGGGACCGGGGGTTACGCTCATTGAGCTTGTCGAAATGTGTTCGATGAAGCGCAGAGTTTATTTCGTCCGGTAATTGCTTCTTACACATTGAATAAGTTAGTATCGTTTTTTGAAGAGCTAAATTGCCCTTAAAAAACAAGTAATCAAGGATAGATTACCTTGAATTATCTACTTCTTAAGTCGTTCAAACTTAACTGAAACTAGTAATTCACTCTCAAGAAAAAGTATCAAAGGAGCTGATACCCATGACTTCAATATCCGCTAAATTCCCCATATATTCTATTCAATATCCGCTCACACCGTGTGTCTGTGTTACCAAACAACGTGGTTTTTCTTTGCTCGAACTAGTGATTAGTTTATTTATTTTTGCCGTCGGTTTTTTAGGCTTAGCTTCATTGCAGCATGTCAGTATGAAAATGACTCATGATAGCGTTTTGCAAAACTCTGCTATGACATTATCAAATTCATTGCTTGAGCAGCTTAGAGTAACAAAAGGTGCTGTGAATTTAGCTGAATGGCAGGAACGAGTTAAAAAAGAACTACCTCAAGGGCGTGCAAGCTTGATTGATCAAGGAGGTCAGTATCAACTCAACATTCAATGGCAGGAAAGCCAGCATTCAGCGGCTCTTTCCAATCTACAAGCTTACCAAACGACCTTTAAGATACATCCCTAAATCAAATAAATTATAAGAGGCTAAAGGTGAAAGGATTTACCACAAAGCCAAATGCACTTAATAATCATAACTATCATGGATTTAGCTTGATAGAGTTAATGATTGCGATGAGCTTATCGCTTTTATTGATGCTAGGCGTGTATAAACTGTTTGATTTTCAGAAGCATGGTTTCGAATTAATTGGAGCGCTGAATGATAGAGAAGATAATGCTCAACTCGCCATGAAAATACTTTCAGATGATATTCGCATGGCCGATCATTGGGGTGGTGTGGCTTCTCAGAGAGTGCAGGTAATTCATGGGACTTTAAGTGCATCTCCAGGTGAATGTGATTCAAGGTGGGTATTTAATGTTGCTGAAGGTATTTACGGTATAGAAGGTGCTTCCTCTGTGCAAGGATTAAATGGCTTGCCGCTAAAGTGTATTAAAAACAAAGATTATCTGGAAAACTCAGACTTATTAACACTTCGCTTTGGAAATAGTCGAGAGTATTTTTATGAGAGTGAAATTGATAATAAGCGTTATCAAAAACACTATTTTCTGCGTTCTCAATCAGGCAAAGGAGCCAGTCTGTTTCAAGGAAAGGATTTAGCTTTAGCTGTTCAACGCATACCTGATGAAGGCTTTCATTACAATATGCAGTTCCATAGTAGTTTGTACTTTCTTCGCCCTTGTCTCAAAAGCACAAGTGGCTGTGCAGAAGGCGACTCAGTACTAACAAGGCTTGTATTGATGGGAGACCGTTATGTTCAGGAAGCGCTTTTGGAAGGTATAGAGCAAATGCAATTTGAATACGGAGTTGATGATAATCAGGATAGGATGGTCGACCGTTATGTCTCAGCTAACAGTGTCTCTGATTGGCAGAATGTATTAAGTGTACGAATTTATCTGTTAGTTCGAAGTCGATTGCAAGATAAAACAATTGATGAAAATGGCAAGGTTTATGTAATGAACAGTTCAGAGTCTAAAACGACTAATATATATCATGTTCCAAGTCGTGTTAGGTATTACCCAAGGAAACTTTACCAAAGCGAAGTTTCCTTGAGGAATCGATTAATGCATTAGCTTTATTTCATGGAGGAAAGAAAGTGGGTAGCCGAGGGAAAAATCGAATTGAACTAATTAGAGAAGCAACAATTCACAATAAATCGAAAGGTTTTGTGCTTGTTCTAGTGATGTTATTAATGACCATATTAAGCCTGTCGGCATTCATTGCTGTTGAGCAGAGTCAATTTAGCTATAAGTCGAATAATGGGCGTATAACTCAGATTAAAGCAAGACAGATATCTGAGGATGCACGTTTAGATGCAATAAAAAAGCTTGATACTTTATTAAAAGATAATGAACTGAAAATGGAAAATCTCACTTCGACCGAGCCCTTAGACAGACTCAAAACACAAGGCTTTAAGCAGCTATTTAATATAAGTCACACTAATTCAAAGGCAGAAGTGTATCTTAAAGAATTACCCACTCAACTACTTAGAAGCGGAGTGCCTTTGTCTCAAAATATAGCCTATTCAGGCTTAGGCTTGGGCTTAGGAAGTCATGGCAGTTTTTCAGCAAGATACGAACTGCTAGCCAAAGGTATTGCTAACGACAAAGGACGTGAAGTTACTTTTTGGACAGCATCGGATTATCGATTTACACCCTAGACCAATTTCCCATGGGAAATGGTTTTTAATGATTGATGATTTTAAGACAAGGAGGTCTTAGGCGCATGAACAGCAATCTATATATTTTTACCGCAGGTACTTCTCAGCTAATTTTCAGAATTACAGTGTTTATATTTCTCTGTACTATGAGTTATTCGGGTTTGGCAATAAGCACTAATGCAGAGAACGATCATGTATTAAACGCTAGTGACTATTTTTTGCGCCCATATCCCTTGGATGATTTGAGTCAGGGGATCATTCTGATTGAGATTGACCAATCCAAGAATATGCTAGAAAGGGCTTATTCTTCGGCATACTTTGACCCTCTGAGTAAGGAGGGGCAAGTAGGTTATTTTAATCCGAAAAGTCAGTATCGCTATCATTTTAAGGAAGGCTATTTCGAAGAAGATTTGGCCTTACAGCAAGGTCAAAAAGAGTCATGGGATGGCCGTTTTTTAAACTGGTTATCAATGCGCCAGATTGATATGGCTCGTTATTTTCTCATTGGTGTGCATAACAAAAGCCAAGCAAGTGACAGTGATTTAGCTGATATCATAGGCTTGAATTCCTCGTCGCATAAACTCATTTTACATGACTCTAAAAGTCTGTCTTATTCTCCAATTCCAAATGCTCTGTCTATCATCATTGATAGAGGGCAACTCAAGTACCAAGATAAGACTATTCAACTTCGTATAAAAAATCCTAGACCTGAAAAAGGACTAATGGATTTACTAACAGATAATGTAAAACTTTACTATTTCGGCTATAAGCTAATAAAAGTGAAAGGGCTCGAAAAGCAGGAGTTTATTTTTGGAGATATCAAAAAGCTTCCTTCTTTTTTAAATAAGTGGTCAGCTAGTGATCTAAATCATAATCAGCCTTTAAAGCTTCTTAATAAAGCACTTCAAGAAATTAAACGCTTATCTATCGAGAATGAGAGCATGAAACCTCATCAAGATATATGTCAACGATATGTTTTCCTATCAATAGCTTCGAGTGTAGTTAATTCTCCAGACTTAGCAGGCTCACATCTATTAGATGATTGTCAGAAAGGTTTAACAGGAGAGCAGGCGCTTACACACTTTAAGTTACTAACTTCAGATATTACCGACTATCCGTCACAAAACAACTTCACTTTTCTTGAAGCTAATACCTTAATGAAGTCTATTTTCAGAAGATTATCGAATGACCGCATGGCAGGTTCTTTTCAAATATCAGGAACAGGAATGGAGTACTTTCCTGACTCTTTAGGCGTGATTTATCAATCTTTATATAAGCATGCTTTGAAAGGATCTAAGCAAGAAGTGAATTGGCTAGGCGATTTAAGGGCTACTTTAATCGACGATCAAGGGCGACTACGAAGTGATAATGGCGATAGAAAACTGGGGACTATAGATGAAGATCCAATAGTAGAGTCGTGCTTTGATGAAAAGGAAAAGCGTGTTCGATTTAGACTTTTGACCAAACCTGGTTCTGAAGAAAACTGCAAATCTCTGAATTACCCCTATTTTGAACAGGACTTGGGCTATCTTTGGCAAGCATCAGATTCTTTTAATAAAGTCTCTCAAGAAAGTATTAATAGGCAGAGGGCTCCATTTCTTAGTAATGACTATAAACGCTATATCCGAACCCATATTGGGCAGACAGAATATGACTTTGTTGAAGGTGGTGAGGAAAGCGGTATCTTTCCAATTCAACCTGAATGGTTGAACGTCAGTACGAAAAAAGAAGCAGATGAGCAGATTAACTATATTCGTGGTCAGAATAACGAGGGGTTTAGAAATCGTCAATTTTATCAAAATACTTATTTGCTAGGAGACACAGCGAATAATTTACCGACAATAGTAGGTAAGCCTTCATCAAACTATCACTTATTGTATGGCGATAACAGTTATCAGGCATTCTTAAAGCAGTATCAAAATAGACGTTCTAGAGTGTTCATCGGCGCTAATGACGGCATGTTGCATAGTTTCAATGCAGGTTGGTTTGATAGCAAGACTAAGCAATTGAAAAATGCCCCAGAAAATCAAACTCTTTGGGCCTTAGGGCAAGAAATATGGGCGTTTGTTCCATTTTCAGTTTTTCCATATTTGAGCGAAATAAGTGATAAATACTACGGCATATTGCCAGATCATCATCTGAATATTTTTAGTCAAGCGCCTTATATATTTGATGCCCAAGTATTTAAGGAAGAAGGACTTTCTGGTCAGCCAAATAGAGTATTCAATGATCAAGGTGGTCATGAAATTAGCCGAAAAACCCATCCAGAAGGCTGGGGAACACTTATGGTCGTAGGGCTTGGTTTGGGCATTCCCTCGTATTTAATCTTTGATATAACCGATGCTGAGCAAGCACCAACATTTTTGGCAGAGTTTCATCTAAAAAATATGGGAAGTGCGACTAGCTTGCCGAGTGTCATGACGCTGAAAAATCAGCAGGGAAATTTAGAATGGATGCTGGTTCTGGGTTCAGGTACGGATCTTGATCCGAGCTCAATAGAGACCTTGAGTACGAAACGTACTGCTGGCGTTTATATCGTTAATTTAAAGGATATCCAATCAGGGCAGGTAAATAGACAATTAATTGAACTGAATGAAAGCATGTCATATGTAAGCGGTATTTCTGCTGCGGACTGGAATTTAGATGGCGAGACCGATGCTTTATATTTGAATACGGCCAGTGGTAGTCGAAATAGTGGAAGTCTTTATAGAATCAAACCCCGTCATAAC
>TARA_R110001592_G_scaffold15410_1_pt1 | contig 14187 bp, 23 predicted proteins | sample TARA_R110001592 | Tara Oceans TARA_R110001592 (sample SAMEA4398387) | marine metagenome | biome: Polar Biome; feature: [SRF] surface water layer (ENVO:00010504); material: water (ENVO:00002006), including particulate matter (ENVO:01000060) such as... | depth 5 m
CACTAAAGAGTTAGCACAAGCAGAAGCTGACAAATGGAATACAGGTTTAGTAGTAGAATTAAAGCAATCATTTGTTGATGCTGTCTATAATGTACAAGAACCTGATTTTGTGATGGAGTAGATAATGAGTGAACAACCATATCATAATAAAGGATTCGGAAAGGCATTTCTAGTGGTAATATTTCTACTTATTCCATTACCAATAGGTTTTTTGTGGGCAGTCGATGGACAAGAGTGGGTTGACAGATTTACTAACAAGTATTTCTCACCTTGGAGATCCGAATGTTGGGAGAATGCCAAGCATGAACGCGTGTGTAAGTCAGATAACACATGTAAATTTTGGAGGAACTTCTGTCATGACTGAAGGAGAAAGTTTATTCTTAATGATGGCTCTACTTATAGTCGGAACATTTTTACTTAACGCTTGTATGGTACAGGTGATATAATGAAGAGTGGATACATAATATTAAAGGTAGAGTTTGAAGACAGTACTAACCTAGAAACCATAGCAAAGGATTGTGATTGGGATATAGACCATGAGCTTATGCTTGATGGAAAGATCATAGGTTATGTTGAACACGATCCTGATTTTGATTATGAAATTTTACATTAAAGGAAGAGGACAATGGATGAAAACAGCTTATTAGATTCAGCGTTTGATGATACAGAAGAAGAAGACTTTGAGATTATACAGGAAGTAAGAAACATAATTAAAGAGGAAGGATTAAATGATTATTGAAACAGCATTAATGTGCATGGCTCTGAACATTTACCATGAGTCCAACAATCAGTCCATGCTAGGACAGATGGCAGTTGGTCAGGTAGTAATGAATAGAGTGGAGGACAAGAGGTTTCCTAATACAGTATGTGAGGTAGTGAAACAGGCTATAACATATAAGGGAACAAAGAAACCTGTGCTATACAAGTGCCAATTTTCTTGGTATTGTGATGGCAAGAAAGACGAGCCTAACAAGAACAGTAGATCATGGAGTCTAGCTTTAGATCACGCATCTATTGTCTTGTCAGGTAGGGTTGTACTTGATATAACAGAAGGTGCTACTCACTACCATGCTACTTATGTAAGACCTGCATGGGCAAAGACCAAGACTCGAACAACAAGAATTGATAAACATATATTTTATAGATGGGAGAAATGATATGACAGAACTATTTTTAGGATTTGCAGCACTCGTTTTTGTGGAGCAAAACAAGGAGTTTATACATCAAGCTAGAGAGAATAAAAAAGCCGGTTATGTTTGGGACTTTTCTCCTGGTTACATACAAAAAGATGCTCTTGCTATAGCACTTGAGGGTAATGGAAAACGAACAGTACTATGGCGACAGAAGAAGACAGTAAGAATGCCCTTACCAAAACCGAAGGAGATGAACTAATGTACGGCTACACCCTACTACTAATTGTATATATCATTATTGTTGTTATAATAGGCAGACATATTATGCGTAAAACGTGGAAGGAAATGGATAATGATCAAGACGTTTGACGATCTAGTAGACTATTATAGAACTACACCACAGTTTCTATCTCTTAGGTTAAGAACACAAAGAGACTACGATTACTGTATTGATAGGTCTGTAGGGACGTTTGTGAGGACGAACACCACGTTAGGACGTACTAGTCTAGGTAAGATCAGCGTGTCAGAGTGCAAGATAGCCTATCAACAATGGTTAAAACGTGGTGTTAGGACAGCTAACCTTACCTCTACAATAGTTTCTGTTCTCTTGAACACAGCCGTAGAGTTAGGGTTGATGCCTAACAATCCAATGAGGTTTGTATCTAAGATGCAGACGAAACCTCGCAAGGTTATGTGGACTTATGCTCAGGTAAAACTATTCTTAGATACAGCTTACGCTGAATATGAGTGGAGAAGTATAGGTCTTATAGTTCACATGGCTTACACGTTTGCTCAGAGAATAGGTGATATGCGATCTCTCAAGTGGGATAACATAAACTTTGAGGAACGAAGGCTTGACCTAGAACAGTCTAAGAAAAGGGCAGAGGTACATATACCTATTAGAATAAATATGTATAAGATGTTGAAACAACAGTATAAAGACTTTGGCTTTCAAGAATATGTAGCACCACATCCTTACCCTAGAAATGGTGGCTATAGTATATATACAGATGTGGATATAGGTAGGATGGTAAACAGAGTAAAAGAAACGGCAAACCTACCAAAAGAATTGACAGCAATGGATATGCGAAGGACAGCTATAACTGAGATGGTTGAAGCCGGAGTTGATACGACTCAGATCATGGCAGTATCAGGACACAACAGCCCTAACTCTATGAGTCCTTATATTAGACATACATTTAAATCGGCAGTGAGTGCCTTAGATAAGAGGGAGGAGAATAAAGATGGTAAACAGACCTACTAACGACTTTATAAAAAACTTAAACATTAAGGAAGGAGAGACAGTAACATTAGACTGCCCTATATGTAATGGAGTTAAGAAGTTTACAGCTACAAACAAAGAAGGGTTGATACTCTACAATTGCTACAGGAATAGCTGTGATGTTAAAGGAGCAACTATAACTAATATGTTAGCTGAGACTGTTAAGAATAAAATACAAGGTATTGAAGAAGCAATAGAGCCTAAGAAGTTTACAATGCCTGAGTACATAACAGACGGTAACAACGCTTATGTTCAAAGATTTACTAGGCGATGGGATTTAAATGTAAATTTAATGTATGATGTTAAGAGCCAAAGAGCCGTGTTCCCTATCTATAAGAATGGTAGAATCATAGATGCAATAGGCAGAGCTTTATATAATGCTCAACCAAAGTGGTATAAGTATGGAGGTTCAGCAAAGTATTATTCTTATTGCATTAGACCAAGTAAGGGTATAGCTGTTGTAGTTGAAGACGTTGTGTCAGCTACTGTGGTCGGTGAGACTTTGCTTGGAGTAACAGGAGTAGCCTTACTAGGAACAAGTCTACTGAAAGAGCATAAAGAATACCTTGATATTTTTGATAAAATTATTGTAGCTCTTGATCCTGATGCACTTGGCAAGACTATTGAGTATACCAAAGAACTAAAAAGTTACTGTGATCCATCAGAAGTTTATGGACTACAGATAGAAGATGATTTAAAATACAAACGAGAAGAAGATTTTAATAAACTTAGGAGGTTAGTAGATGGGTAGTAGAAGAGTTTCACGTACTAGGAGAACAATACATATTGGATACAGGCATAACCTTAACTGTGATGTTTGTGATGTTAGTCTAACGCAGGACAACACATATAAGGACTGTTTATACGCTTGTAAAGAATGCTTTAAGAAGGAACAAAAAGTCAGAGATAAAATAAATGCACCTATAAAAAACCCTAAAAACAATCCTCTTAGGATGTATGTTGATGGCACATATGTATCAAGGACGCATCCCTTATATAAACCTGGAAGATATAAAACTTTTAATGATGCTGCATTTTCTTCTTTAGTTAATTATGTAACTGCTGTGGAGGGTGAGGTGTATATCCTAGCCAACCCTGCATGGAAGAATTGGTACAAGATAGGCAAGGCTGTTGACGCTAGGGATAGATGGAACAGTTATCAAACAAGTAGTCCTCACAGGGATTACGTATTGATAACAAGTAAGTTAGTTAAAAACAGAGGAGTAGCAGAAAAGATGGCTCACTCTTTGGCTGAGAGTCTAAGTAGGAAGAGAGCTAATGAATGGTTCTACATAGAGAATGTAGGCAAAGAAGGCTTTGACAGGATGTTAGGTCTTATTGATGGATTAATAGAGGAGAAAATACGTAATGATAGAACTAGCACTAATTAGAAGTTTAATGCAAAAAGACTTTTACGATGAGCATAAAGGTAGTAAATGTCCTGATAGACTGTTTAGTAAGGACATAAGAAAGATTAAGGGTACACTTGATGAGGCTATGGGTAAGCACGAAAGAAACCTATCTCTCACAGAACTACAGGCTTTGTTCTTTTCAGACAATGGAACTATGACCTCAGCAACCAAGGGATCTTACGAAGTTTTATTTAGCAAGCTATCCAAAGAAGAACCAATGAACAACGACATAGCCAAGGAAGTATTGTCTAAGTTGTTTCAGCAGATGGTAGGAGAGGATATAGCTAACCTTGGCTTTGACTATGTGAATGGTACTAAAAGTAATCTTGAGCCTTTAAGGAACATACTTGATAACTACCAAGATGACTTTACTCCTAGCTTTCGCTTTGAAGGTGACGACATTAGCTTTGATACTTTGGTTGAGCATCTCAATGTTAAGTATCAATGGAAGTTCAACATACCTTCATTAGCTAGACGAGTCGAAGGTTTGAGTGGTGGGCATTTTGTTATAGTAGGAGCTAGACCTAATACAGGTAAGACTTCCTTTCATGCTAGTATCATAGCATCAGAGGGTGGCTTCATAGATCAGGGTGCTAAGTGTGTGGTGCTGTGTAATGAAGAGGCATACAAGCGAGTTGGCTTGAGGTATCTCTACTGCAAGGCTAAGATGTCGAGTGATCAGGTGTTAGAGAATAGGAAGTTAGCCCTTCAAAGATACGAGCCTGTTAGACAACTGCTGTCTATTAAGGATGCGACAGACAAGCGAATGGATTATGTTGAACAGTTAGCCAAGAGTATTAAACCTGACATTATTATACTTGATATGGGTGATAAATTTGCTTCAGCCGGTTCAGATAGATCAGACATATATCTCAAGGAGGCTGCAATTCATGCGAGAAACATAGCAAAGAAGTATGACTGTGTGATTATATGGATGTCTCAACTATCAGCCGAAGCTGAAGGTAAGATAAATGTTAATCAATCTATGCTTGAGGGCAGTAAAACAGGTAAGGCAGCCGAAGCCGACTTGATGCTTTTGCTTAGTAAAAACCCTGACATTGAAGGTCAAGATAGTAATGATCCACAGCGTCACATCCGACTAGCTAAGAACAAACTAACAGGATGGCATGGCACAGTACATGTGGAATTAGATGTTGAAACAGGAAGGTATACAGCATGATGCAGGTTGAACTAAAGGATTATATGGGTACAGACCTAACTGTTGTGAACACAGCACGAGTTTCTTTTAACAAGGAAGTACATTCTATGGAAGAAAGAGATGTAAAGCTACTGTCCTATCTAGCTAAACACAAGCATTGGTCACCTTTTAGTCACTGCTTTCTTCAGTTCTACATCAAAGCTCCTATCTTTGTGGCACGACAACTTGCTAAACATCAGGTAGGACTAGCGTGGAACGAGGTGTCAAGACGCTACATAGACAGTGAGCCTGAGTTTTATGCGCCTACTACGTGGAGAACAAGACCGGAGAAGAGTATTAAGCAGGGATCAGGTGACAAGACTGTTGACTATGACGTACAAGGTACTATGCAGTTTGTGCAACAGACGTACAATAATCTGTTGAAAGAAGGCATAGCTCCTGAGATGGCTAGGATGGTGCTACCACAGAACACTATGACGGAGTGGTATTGGTCAGGTAGTTTATATTCTTTTGCTAGGATATGTAAGTTAAGACTTGACAAGACTGCCCAAGTTGAAGTAAGAGAGATAGCAAGTCCAATAAGTAAAAAATGCTTGGAACTATTTCCTCATAGTTGGACTGCACTAATGGAGAATAAAGTATAATGAAAATAATATTAGATGTAGAGAACACAACGACAAAGAGGAATGGCAAGTTGCATCTTGATCCATTTGAGCCTGACAATTCTTTGACACTCGTAGGTGTGCTTGATTGGTTGGAGTATGACAGTAATATCTTTGTGTTTGATCATAAGGAGAAGAAGATAACAGATGATGATAGCAAAGAGAGGTTACAAAGAGTTCTTGACAGTGCAACTTTACTCATTGGTCACAACTTACAGTACGACTTACAGTGGCTGTGGGCATGTGGATTCAAGTATGAAGGTCAGATATTTGACACAATGCTAGGTGAATACCTACTACAACGTGGTCAGAAGCAGTCTGTTAGCCTAGAAAACTGTGCAATACGCTACGATCTTGACATGAAGAAGTCAGGAACGCTTAAAGACTACTTCAGCAGAGGGTTTCAGACAGATGAGATACCTTTAGATGAGCTATCAGAGTACCTTCATCAAGATTTAGTCGTGACCAAGGCTCTGTATTGGAAACTCATGGAAGAATACGACAAGCCTGAGTCCAAATCTTTGGTAGATGTTAGGGATATTACGAACAAAGTGTGTAAAACTCTGACTAAAATGTACATGAATGGCTTTAAGATAGACAGAAAAGCCTTGGAAAGTGTTAGAACAGACTTTGAAGAGGAGCTAGTAGGCATAGAGAGCCGACTGCAGAAGCAGGTGAAGGAGTTAATGGGGGATACACCTATCAATCTCAACTCTCCTGAGCAGGTTAGTCAGGTTATATACTCAAGAATACTGTGCAACAAGAAAGAATGGGCAGTTGCCTTTGACCATTTAGATGGAAAAGAAGAATTTAAACAGGCTGTCAAGGACAATAGTGGTATGATGGTGAAGACTAAGGCTAGTGTGTGTCAAACATGCAACGGAAAGGGCAAGGTATTCAAGACTAAGAAGGATGGACAGCCGTTTGCCAAGCCAACTAGATGCCCTGAGTGTGATACACGAGGTTATAAGCTAAAAAAGCTACGTCATATGGCAGGTCTAGGCTTCTTTCCACCCTCAGCAGAGTGGGTAAGTGCCAATGGTTTTACTACAAGTAAGGGTAACTTAGAAAAACTTATCAGTATAGCCAAGACTAAGGGTATGACAACAGCCGAAACCTTCTTGACAGACCTGAAGAGACAGAGTGCTGTGTCAAGCTACCTCTCTTCCTTTGTCGATGGCATAGAACACTACACTAAAGAGGATGACTTCTTGCATGTCACCCTGACTCAGCATGTAACAGCAACAGGCAGGTTCAGTGGACGTAATCCTAACATGCAGAACATGCCTAGAGGTGGTACATTCCCTGTGAAGAAAGTGTTTGTTTCTCGTTGGGAGCATGGCAAGATACTAGAAGCTGACTTTGCACAGCTAGAATTTAGGGTGGCAGCACTTCTTTCTCAAGACAAAGTTGCAATGGCAGAAGTATCTACCGGTTTTGATGTTCACTCCTACACGGCTGAGGTTATCTCTCAGGCAGGGCAACCGACTTCTAGACAAGAAGCTAAGGCACACACCTTTGCACCTCTCTACGGAGCTACAGGGTACGGTAGAACGAAAGCTGAAGCTGAATACTACACCCACTTCCTAGAGAAGTATGAAGGTATAGCTAAGTGGCATAAAAAACTAGGTGACGAGGCTATTAATCTAGGACGAATAAAGATACCATCAGGGAGACAATACGCTTTCCCTGATGTGGAGAGAAGGAAGAATAATACTCCAACACACTTTACCATGATCAAGAACTATCCTGTTCAAGGCTTTGCTACAGGAGATATAGTTCCGATTATATTGTTGGAGATAGAGAAGCTGTTAGAGCTAGACGATTTAAAGAGTTTATTAGTAAATAGTGTACACGACTCTGTGGTATTGGACGTACATCCTGCAGAGATAAAGCAGGTACTAAGCATCATTAATCAGGTTAATAAAAACTTAAAGATAGTTATAGAATCTAACTATGATATTGATGTAAACGTACCAATGTTATTAGAGTCAAAGATGGGCGATAATTGGCTTGACGTTAAAGATGTCGCCTGATATAATTCAAAACTTAAACATAGGAGTAAATAAAAAGTGGATAACAATTTAGCACTTATAAGTAATTCCCCTGCAGATCTTGCAGAACTAATGGGGATGTCGAATACACCTGCACAAAGCACTTCAGCTTTGGCAGAGATAAAGCAAGTTCATCAGAACGTGATGGGTACAAAGCAAGTAGACGGTGAGGCTATGGAAGTTGCCATAGTCAAGGCAGGAGCTTACTCTGTAACCTTTCCTGATGATACTGTGTATTACAGTGATACGTTAACCATACGTCCTTTCATGCAACGCTTTCAGTTTCAGCGTTATGATAAGAACTATCAGAAGCCTGATGGTGGTGAAGGACGTATGTTACGTACTGTAATGGCAACGTCTTTGAATGGAGACTTGAAGGATAACTACGGTGGGTTCAACTGTGGTAGACCATCAGGTTATGTTAAGGACTTCAACTCGTTGCCACAAGCGACACAAGACCTTATGAGATCAACCGATAGGTTCAAGGTTGTCTTTGGTCTGTGTACACTCGACAAGCCTAAGGATGTAAATGGTAAAGCAGTAAAAGTTAAAGAGTTCCCTTTCTTGATGAGGATTAAAAACAGAGATAGCTTCAAGGCTATGACTGATATTTTTAGTCAGATTCAAAGGAAGAACAGGCTTCCTATTCAGCATCTATTACACCTATCGTCTGAAGTAAAGAGTATTCCTAGTGGAGCAACTTATGGTGTGGTTACGGTGAAGCTAGGTGATTCAGTAGAGATCACCACAGACGATCAGGAAACGCTGAATAGCTTTGTTGAGTGGGTAGAATCTATGAACTCAATCACAATTAGCAAATGGGAGGAGCATCGCAGACCTGACGAATTGTCTGACGATGAGACTGCAATCGTTGCTAATATAGTAGAGATTGACGAGTAGATGAACCATCCTGCAGAAGTGGCGATTCATTCATTCTTACAAAACGTACTACTTGGCAAGGCAAGTATAGACGAATCTGTTGTTGGTATTGTGGCAGAGGATGTAAAGGATGCTATGACTCGTCAGTTCTCAGGGGGAAAGCGAGACTTCAGAATACGTATGTCTAACCTTGGACGTAAGAAGTGTCAGCTTTGGTTCGACAAGAACAAACCTGAGGTTAAACTTTCAGAGTCACCTTACTTCCTTATGAACATGATACTTGGCGATATAGTTGAGGCTGTGTTCAAAGGACTACTAAGAGCATCGAAGGTTGAGTTTGAAGATAGTAAACACACTACGCTAGAGACTAAGAGAAAGAAGGTAGAAGGAACGTATGATCTAGTATTGAATGGAAAAGTAGACGATATTAAATCAGCTTCATCATGGTCTTACGACAATAAGTTTGTAGACTTTGAGACATTGAGAAGCAAGGACAGCTTTGGCTATGTAGCACAGTTGGTTGGCTACGCTAAGGCTAGAGGTGTCCCTGTAGGTGGATGGTGGGTCATCAACAAAGCTAATGGAAACTTCAAGTACGTCAGTGCTGATACAGTAGACATGGATAGTGAGCTAAAGAAGATTGATGATACCATAGATTACCTGGAAGATGACGAGCCGTTTGAAAGATGTTATGAACCGGTTGAAGAAACCTACTACGGAAAACCTAGTGGTAATAAGAAGCTAGGTGTTGAGTGTGGCTTCTGCAACTACAGAGAAGCATGTTGGGATAACCTACAGGTTCTACCATCTAAGGTATCTAAGTCTAGTAACCCTCCCTTGGTTAACTACGTAGAGCTTGCTAGTGCCTAAGATAAAGTTTAGAAGTAAGTTTGAGGAGGACGTAGCCGTAGCGTTACGTTCTTCCAAGCAAAGGATACGCTATGAAAAGATGTCGATTAGATACGCAGTGCAGATGTTTAGGCTCTACAAGCCTGACTTTATTCTTGACAATGGTATTATTATTGAAGCGAAGGGATGGTTTAGACCGAAAGACAGGGTGAAACACTTGTTGATACAAGATCAATACCCTGATTTAGATATACGCTTTCTGTTTCAAAATGCTTACAATACGTTGAACAAGAGTTCTACTACTAAGTATTGTGATTGGTGTGAAAAATATGGATTCAAATGGACTGAAAAGGAGATACCTAAAAAATGGTTGACAGAAAGAAAGAAACGAATACAACTAGGTCTACTGAGCAAGTGGACGTAGACAGAGTTAACAATCCACCACACTATACAACAGGACGTATAGAGTGCATTGACGCTATGGAGGCTATGATGGAAGGGTCTAATGTACCTACTTTCGTTGGCAATCTGTGGGGAAATTTATTTAAATATATATGGAGATGGGATAAGAAAGGTACAGCTATAGAGCAACTACAAAAGGCTAGATATTACTTAGATAAGATGATAGAATACGCAGAGAAGGAGAGGAGAGATGAAGTTTAAAATAGTAGCAGAGGTAACTATTGATGAAGATTCTAGTCTTATGCCTGTTACCTGCAACAAAGAAGAAAAAGCAAGAGAAGGAGAGAACGTAATAAAAGACGTTGTTAAAGATCTTCTCTATGATATGGATGACATTGAAGTTAAAAGCATAAAGGTAACAAAGACATGAATTATAATATGAAATCATACGGAGTAGAAGTAGAAAAACTTATCCTTACAGAGAAGAAAAACAGACTAATAGAGAACACGCTAGGTCTAGTTGGTGAAGCAGGAGAAGTTGCAGAGAAGATAAAGAAGATTGTTAGAGACAAAGAGTTTTCTAAGACAGAAGTTGAGAAAGAGCTAGGGGATGTACTGTTCTACGTTACAGCACTAGCTAACTACATAGGGTCTAATCTACAGACAGTAGCTAATGTTAATCTAAAGAAGCTACACGACAGACGAGACAGAAACAAATTACACGGATCAGGAGACAATAGATGAGCCACACACTACCAACAGATTATCAAAAATTTATAGCTGTCTCTCGTTATGCACGATGGCTGCCTAATGAAAACAGAAGAGAGACATGGGAAGAAACAGTAAGTCGTTACGTTGACTTTATGTCTCTTAGAGTTAAGGGACACCTACCTGTATCTGAACTAAAGGATGCAATAGCCAAGCTAGAAGTTATGCCAAGCATGAGAGCTTTGATGACTGCAGGTCTAGCACTAGATAGAGACAACACAGCAGGGTATAACTGTAGCTACCTTCCTGTTGATGACCCTAAGTCTTTTGACGAAGCTATGTATATATTACTGTGTGGTACAGGTGTAGGCTTTTCAGTAGAAAGACAATACATTAGTAAGCTACCAGATATTCCTGAGACTATTGAGGATTGCAGGACGATCATAGAAGTCCAAGACAGTAAAGAGGGTTGGGCAAAAGGACTGCGTAGGCTGATAGGACATCTATATATGGGTGAAGTTCCTGAGTGGGACATGTCAAACGTCAGACCTGCAGGTGCTAGGCTACAGATATTTGGTGGTAGAGCATCAGGTCCTGACCCATTGATTGATCTGTTTAAGTTTACAGTTAGACTATTCAAACAGAATGCAGGACGTAAGCTGTCTAGCTACGACTGTCATAATCTAATGTGTAAAGTTGGAGAGGTTGTAGTATCAGGTGGTGTAAGGCGATCAGCTATGATCAGCCTATCCAATCTATCAGATGGACGCATGAGACACGCTAAGTCAGGACAATGGTGGGAGTCAGCACCACAGATGGCTCTTGCTAACAACTCTGTATGCTACACAGACAAGCCTGACGGTGAGACATTTCTGCGTGAGTGGTTATCTCTTGTAGAATCCAAGTCAGGAGAACGTGGTATATTTAACAGGACATCTGCAAAGGAACAAGCAACAAGGTTTGGTAGACGAGATCCTAATTATGACTTTGGTACTAACCCATGCAGTGAGATTATACTTAGACCTTATCAGTTTTGTAACCTTACAGAGGTTGTGATACGAGAGAAGGATAAGTTTGAAGACTTGAAGAGAAAGGTTAGGCTTGCTACTATACTTGGCACAGCACAATCTACCTTGGTAAAGTTCCCTTATCTCCGTAAGATATGGAAAACAAACACAGAAGAAGAGAGACTTCTTGGTGTCAGTCTTACAGGTATAATGGATAATGAGTTAACTAGTGGGAAAAAACATGGACTCGACAAAACACTTGAAAAGCTCCGACAAGTTGCCGTTGACACAAACAGAGAGTGGGCAGGAATCTTCGGAATACCACAAAGCACAGCCATCACATGTGTCAAGCCAAGTGGGACAGTATCACAGCTTGTTGACTCAAGCTCTGGTATCCACCCTCGTCATAGCAGTTATTATATTAGGACTGTCCGTGGTGATAATAAAGATCCTCTTGTTGAGTTCCTAAAGGATAGTGGTGTACCTAACGAACCTGACTTTATGAAGCCTGATGGGCAGACTGTCTTTAGCTTTCCTATGAAGTCACCTAGAACATCCATTATGAGAGATGATATGACAGCCATACAACAGCTAGAGACATGGCTCACATACCAAAGGCATTGGTGCGAACACAAGCCCTCAGTGACCATTTCTGTGAGGGATGATGAGTGGATGGAAGTAGGAGCATATGTGTTTAAACACTTCGATGAGATGTCTGGTGTATCGTTTTTACCACATTCCGATCATACTTATCAACAAGCCCCCTATCAGGAGTGTACAGAATCCGTATACAAGAAATTTAGCAGTGAGTTCGTTCATATAGATTGGGATAAGTTTAAGAGTTATGAGAAGGAAGACAACACGAGTTCTTCTCAGACCTTTGCTTGCTCAGGCGACTCATGCGAAATCGTGGATATAGGGAGTTAGTTATGAGTCCAGTAATACTATATGCGGCAATAATATTTAATGGTTTAGTACAGACTATAGAGTATAAGGCTGTGTCTTTTAAAACAGAGAAGGAATGCACTACGTACTTAGCAAACAATCAAGCTCTCATAGGTAGTACGCTAAAGAACTACATACTGAAAACGTACCCTAATGGTCAGCTAATACTACTAGCATGTTCCGATAAGAGTAAACTAGTAAAGGAATCAGATGAAGCCGTTTGAACAAGGATACAGCATTTTTGTAAAGGGGAAACTCTTTGAGGGAACAAAGATGCTGAAGGGTAATCCCTTTCACCCTAGAAGTGTAGCTTCTAAAGAATGGGAGCGTGGGTTTACATCTGCGTATTATAAAAACTTGGAGAGGCGATATGACTTCAGCGAGAAGACAAGCAGAAAAAGCTTTCAAAACAAAGGAGATAAGTATGGAAAGAGAGATCAATATGGAAGATATGGAGGCTCAGATCAAAGAGTTGGAAAAACAACTACTTGAAATGAAAAGGGTTTATCGTGAGAGAAAAATGGCAGGTCTTAAATCTGCTATGGACGCACGTAAGTCTGCAGAAGAAGCCGTGAAAGAAGAGTTAAAAGCTCTAGGTATTGATTATAGTTACTCTAGAAATAATCATTCTTGGACAGGCTTAGATCCATTTATACCTTTTCATCTTAGCTATAAATCATAAACTCAAAAGGGGGAGCTTAGTCTCCCCTTTTTCTTTAGTCGTCTGTTGCCTGTACATACTGCACGGCTGCCTCTAATTTAGATATCTGACTAGGTGTTAAATCTCTAACATCAACATCCGGTGTCTCAACTATTCTTTTAGCTCTTACCATTACAAGTTTAGGCGTGTTTAGAAGTTTAGTTTTTCTGTACTCAATACCTTGCTCTGTATTTGGTGTTGCTGAAAGATAAGATCGAACATTTCTTTTAACTCCATTTAGCATATCATTGACCTTTTGTTTCTTATACTCAGCACTCCCTCTAACAAACTTCTCATTCTTTAACAACTGCTCTGCTTCCATTTCTATCATGGGAGATATTACCTTGTTTGCAAATCTATCAAACTCAGGGACACCTGTATACATACCTGCTTTCCACTCCGGTTGATTAACCATACCAAACACCATGTTAGCAAAAGTTCTTGGCTGTTGTATTCGTGTACCTATCGCTGTCCTGTAAGGGCTAGGATCATATACATTACCCTCTCTTGCTGCCACCCTCAGTTCATCTCCAAGTAATGTTGTTTCTCCATTAACAACACTGGCGATCCCCTCTATAATATTATCTACATATTTAGCAGAGTTCATACCTAGCTTCTGCAAACCACCCTTTGCAAGTCTTCTGTCAACTTGAGGAGTAACATCATACGGTGACCACTCTGATAGAGCATACCCTGCTATTTTATTGAGAGGGTCAAGAGGTCGTGTTATACCTGACGCAACATTGCCTCCTATGTGTCCTAGCGTTTCTGATATCTGTCCTATTGGACTTTTAAACTCTCCTCCAAGGTTTAGTGTAAGCTGTATCAAGCGTGTGATATCGTTACCAAACTGTAGGTCGGTAGCTGCCTGGCCTATAGCAATCTGCTTTCCAAACTCTGCAGATAGATCTTTATCAACAAAATCCCCGTTTAGCATTTTGTTTCCCACCCTTCCTGTTATCATAAGCAAAGATAATGGGAAGGTATTTGTTATG
>TARA_R110001592_G_scaffold362760_1_pt1 | contig 14183 bp, 17 predicted proteins | sample TARA_R110001592 | Tara Oceans TARA_R110001592 (sample SAMEA4398387) | marine metagenome | biome: Polar Biome; feature: [SRF] surface water layer (ENVO:00010504); material: water (ENVO:00002006), including particulate matter (ENVO:01000060) such as... | depth 5 m
ATGACGAAAAAGAGATTGATTTCCGAAATAACCTTTCAATATAACTCTGACACCTGATTGCCCTTTTCCTTTAATTTTTAATTTTTGACCATTGTAAGAACCAGGTTTTACGGTAATTCGCAATTTGTTACCATCTAGCTCGAATGTACGTTTACTACCGTGGTAGGCTTCCATAAAGGTTATTGGCATTTCTGCTTCAATATCACTTCCTGAATAGCTTTTGGATCTGCGTTGAGAGCGTCCTTGAAAACCACCAGGGGCTCCTCCTCCAAAGAACATATCAAAAAAACTGGAAAAATCGCCATCATCACCTTGACCTCCAAAAAATTCTGAAGGGTCGCCTTCATGGTAGTATGTGTTACCACCACCTCTATTTTGGTTTTGGGCATGCTGTCTCCAATCGCCTCCTGTTTGCTCATAGGCCTGCCAGTTTTCGCCTAGAGTATCGTATTTTTCTCTTTTCTCTGCATCGCTCAATACTTCATGAGCTTCGTTTATTTCTTTAAATTTTTCTTCGGCTGCTTTATCTCCTTGCGTTTTATCTGGATGGTATTTTGCAGCTAATTTTCTATAAGCCTTTTTTATGTCTTTTGGTGTTGCTGTTTTGTCAACACCAAGAATTTTATAATAATCCTTGTATTCCATTTTTTATTTTTTAATGTTGTCAATGGATGTGGTGCTGCAGTTCCCTAAAGCTATTCGTCAATAAATCGCCTTCTAAAACTTATTTTTAATGCGTTTTGAGTATCGGTTAAAACTTGATTAACCTGAGAAAGGTGCATTCGTTTTATTTGGGCAATTTCTTTTGGTTTAAAATGACCAATCGTTTTTAAATTAAATACAATTTGCATCTTAATAGGTAGCTTTTGCAAAACCATATTTGTATGGCTGTTAATTTTAGCTTGAGATAATTCTTTGTCTAATTTTGATATTAATTCACTCTCGTTATCCTCTATAAAAATGGCATTAAGCGAATAATTGTTATTGGTTAATGTTTTATCATCAAGCTCATCAACCATTATTAAATCTCCATCTGCATCTCTTGTAAACGCTTCTTCCATGGCATCCCATTCTGGTTTGCTGTAATTATCTATGTTTTTGAAGAAAAAATCGTCAAATTCTTCATAAGTGAAAGCATCGTTCAAAATCTCATCTGCTTGTTTGAAAAGCCACGTGTAAAAATTGGCACTATCATTATGCTATTTATATGTTCGTAAACATAGATGTAAAGGTCGTTTACAAAATCATCTACCTTATACCTGTTTTTTGCAACAATACCTTTTTTTATGGCTGTCTTTAATTGGGCAGCGATGTACGCCTTGATTTCAGGCATGAGTTTCATGAAAATCTCTTTGAAATATTCTGCCTTATTGTTTTCCTTTAGTGTTTTTAATTCAACCAGAACAGAACTGGCATATATATGATATTCTCTTTTCATTGTATTGGTTTTTAACTAAAAAATTACATAGAATCTAAATAATTATTGACAAAATAGATACCAATTATAAAGGAGTATCATTTTTTTTTACCATAACGCTATAATTATGTCAGAAACATAGAGAAATAAATCAAAAAAATGCGCCATATTGACACTAATACAAAATATATAAACGACAATATGTCAGTTTATCATGATAAATATGAACCACTTTTATTTAAAAAAGTTTCGAAAATAGCATTGTTAAACTTTGGCATTTAATTTGCCTAAATAGCATTGAAATCTTCAAGATTTCAGATTTGAAATATTGTTTAATTTAAATTTTTATTATTATGGACACTTTAGTTAATGTTCCTAAAAGTGGAAGTTTATCAAACACTAATTCAGGTTTAAACTTCCCTACATGGTCTAGATGGATTGACGATGTGTTGACCAACGATCTTCCATCAGTATTTAGGTCTAACTTTAATACTGGTATTACTTTACCAAAAGTAAATATCAAGGAAACTGCCGAGGCTTTTATGGTAGATATGGCAGTTCCAGGTCTTAAAAAATCTGATTTCCATATTGATCTGGACAATCAATTGTTATCTATTTCTACAGAAATGAAAGAAGAAAACGAGAGCAATGAAAATAACTACACTCGCAGAGAGTTTGGCTACGCTTCGTTTAAAAGATCTTTCACTTTGCCAGAAAGCGTGGATGACGCCAAGATTGATGCGCGTTATAACGATGGTATTTTAAGCATTCACTTGCCTAAAAAAGAAGAGGCCAAACAAAAGCCGGCCAGAACCATCAAAATCTCGTAATTGCAAGATTTATTTTTAGATTGATAACGGGATTTGGGGCTGAAAAGCCAGCCCCTTTCCTTATCAATAAATGTCTAACACCTTAAATAGTTTTAGAGATGAAAGTATTTGGAAACGAAATAGGCAAAGCCATTAAATTCCCTCCATTTATAGATCGGTTTGTGGGTAAATTATTGCCTAAACGTCAAAATGAAGAGATGGTTGGCATTCCGTCCACCAACATTAGCGACGAAGATAAGGCGTTTGAGCTTTCCATTGCCCTACCTGGCCTGGATAAAGATGATGTGCAAATTGAAGTTAAAGATAACTACCTCATTATTAGTGCAAAATCTCAAACACAAAACCAAGGGATAGACAAAAATTGGATACGAACAGAATTTGTGAGCCATTCTTTTTATAGAGCTTTTGAATTGCCATTAAATGCCGATGGAGAAAAAATTGATGCTAAAATGAAAAATGGACGATTGGATATTAAAATAGGAAAGAAAATAGGTGCTACATCCCGAAAAGCGATCAGTGTAAAATAATGAGCACAATATGTTTAACTCTTAAAGAACAAGAAAGATGAAAACTTTAAGATATTTTATAATAAGTATGTTGGTAGTCCTGCTTGTTTCTTGTAACAATAAAGATACTACCAAAGCAAAAGATGAAAAGGAAAATACCGAAACAATGGTTAAGCCCATTAAAAATTATTTGGAAAAAAAAGCATTTCAAGAAACCATAGATAATGAAGTTAAAGAAACCATAGCATTATCTAATGATAAATTAATGATTGATGCCATAGAGGTTATTGAAGCTACCAAGGAAGCCCGCAGGTCCATTGCCGACAGCAGCTTTGCTGATGCTAAATCTTTTATAGAGCTTGCTATTGGTAAAGCAGGAGCATTAACTGCGCTAAATTCGAAGCTGGCGTTTGCGCCAGTTGATTTTACAGTTGAAACACATGATCTGGTTACTGATATATCTTCTATTAAAACAATTTCAGAAAGTGCGGAAGAAGCTTTGGAAGAAGGCAAAATTCAAGAAGCTAGAGAGCTGTTGCAAGGCTTAAGAAGCGAAATGATCATTAAGGAATATCAATTACCAATAGTAACATATCCTGTTGCCTTAAAAGCGGCACTTATCCTTGCAAACGAAGAAAAATACCAAGAAGCCAATGTTCTATTAAACGCAACCCTGAACACCATTGTTGTAGAAAACAAAATCATACCGCTTCCTGTTCTGCGAGCTGAACGTATGCTTGAAGAAGTAGAAACGTTAGTGAACAAAGATGATTTCAATAAGGACGATGTGAAATTGTTGTTGGAAAATGCCGATTACGAAATCAATTTTGCCGAAGCTCTGGGCTATGGCAAAAAAGACAAGGAATACAAAGAGCTGTACAGCGCAATAAAAGAAGTAAAAAAACAAATGATGGACGGCTCTAACACTAACGAGCAAGGTCTTATCAAAAAATTAAGAAAAAAACTTAAACAGTTTAAAGAACGAATATCATAAGACCCTAATCAAAATTCCATAGTTAAAGATTCAAAGAGTAGTTGACAAAGAAGCCACTACTCTACATTAACAAAATCAAGTTGCATAAATACTAAGCCATAAAACCAATATTAATTATGCCAAAGAAATTTAAACCAGGTGATTGGGTGAAAATAAAAGGAAGCTCTGATAGCCCAAAAATGCAAGTGCTGAAATATGTGTCAAAAAAAGAACCGATTTTTGGTTTTGTAAATGATGACAACTACTTGGAATGTGTTTGGTACAAAAATGGAGAGCGAAAGTCAGAGGTATTTCACCAAAATAGATTAATAAAAATTAATGAAACAGCTGGCATATTTAAAACATAATTATGCCAACTGTTGTTATAAATAAATGATGTATAACCAAAAATATAGAACAATGAAAAAATGTATTTTAATTCTAACGGTAGGCCTGTTAAGCATGAGCTGTAACGGTCAGGAAAAAGAGCCCATAAAAGAAGGAACTAAAGAAAAGCAGAAAACAGTTGCAGAACAACCCAAAGGAACTTGGAAAGTTGATAAGGAATTTGATGAAAACGGAAACCTAATTAGGTATGACAGCATCTATTCTTGGTCTTCCGGCGGCAAATGGGATAATTTATCCTCAATAGACAGGGATAGTTTGCTACAATCATTTGAGTCAAAATTCTATAGAAATTTTTCACATTTCGGAAATGATGGATTTGATGATGTTTTTACCAAAGATTCACTTTTTGGCAATCATTTTTTTAATGATGGATTTTTCAAAAGCGAGTTTGGCAAAGACTTTATGGACATAGACAGAATTAGACAACAGATGATTGCAAGACAGAAGATGTTTTTGGAAAAATACAGGTCTGAATTCATAAAGCCAAAAAAATGATTGATTTGGATGTAAAACTCACTTTATAAAATCAAAAAAAAATTTAATCATGAAAAAAACAATGCTGTTTGTACTGACCTTTTTGCTTGTTCATGGTTTTGCTATGGCCCAATTAAGTTTTGAAGTGGTTGAGGAAAAACTGCCCTACAACCATTGGGCAACCAGTTACACTACAAACATTATTGGTTATGGGCAAGATTTTGTTTTGCAAAAATGGCAGGGCCATATTGATAATTTGGGAGGTAAAACCTATGTAGAATCCATGCATAGGGGCAATATTGAATTGCGTTCAGAAAAAGTAAAGCTCCCAATACTTAATGATGAAGAACTTACAATTTATACAAGAGTTACACCTAATAGTACTTTAACAGGTGTTCTCATTACTTTATGGATCCAGACAGAAGGCGGAAAATACTTTTCAACACAAACACATCCCAAGGAAGCAAAAAACATAAAAAAATGGATGTTGGAATTCAATCGTAACCTTAAAGAACAAAACCGAAAAATTATTCACAATTAAAAGTTGTCATTTAAACTGTCACTAAAATAAAAACCAATTATTTTTGTTTATGATAAACACAAGAGATATATCTCATAAAACCATAGGTCTTGTACTCTCTGGTGGTGGCGTAAAAGGAGTTGCTCACGTTGGTGTTATTGAAGCCTTATTGGAACGTGATATTTTTCCTGATATTATATCTGGAGCAAGTGCTGGCGCTATAGTTGGTGCTTTATATGCTAATGGTGTTATTCCTTTAAATATGTTGGGTTTTTTTAAAGAAACACCTTTATTAAAATATAGTCATTTAACGATTAACAAACCGGGTTTATTCGATACGGACAAGTATTTGGTTTTTTTTGAAAAATATTTTCCAATTAATTCATTTGAAGCATTGGAAAAAAAACTATATGTAGTAGCAACAAATCTTGAAAAAGGTGAGCCCGTCTATTTTGATAAAGGAGAACTAATTAAACCCATTTTGGCATCAGCAGCTCTACCACCGGTTTTTAGTCCTGTTAGTATTGATGGACAACTTTATGCTGATGGAGGTATTATGAATAATTTTCCTGTTGATCCATTAATAGATTCTACCCAATATATTATTGGCTCTTATACAACCTCATTGAGAGAAGTTGGTAAAGGTGAACTCAAAAATTCACTTCAATTATCGCAACGTACAAATCTTCTAATGCTTCATTCAAATGCTAGGCAAAAATTACACGTTCCTGATTTGTTAATCACTCCAAAAAACCTTGATTTAATTGGTGTTTTAGACAAAAGAGGTGTAGAGAAGGCATATACTGTAGGTTATGAATGCGCATCAAAATTACTTGATGATAAGTTATTTAAATAATAGCAAAAAATCACTTTTGATTAGCCGAACCATTCCATACACATTTTGACTCCTAACCTCTGCCCTTTTAGCAAAAAGAGTGTTCCATTACATTTTTAAAGAAACTTTTAAGAAGAAAAAAACAAGAAAGTGTAGTACGCCAAAGTGTCAGCTGGCTCATTCACTAAAAAGGTTACCAGACCTTTTCTTAACGCTCTGCCTTGCTTTTACCAAGGCAAAGTTATAACGTAGAACATTATAATTCCTTTTCAATATTATAATCCGACATTATATAAAATGGCTTTGAGCCTCTTAAATACAAACAATTTGTTTCTTTAACAGAAGCTATTTTATGTTAACTATTAAATATTATATTTATTATTGACTTTTTGAATGTCCGTAATTTGTCATAAGTCTGAAAATATAATAATTTTGTCATTCCGACAAAGGAGGAACCGCATTGGTTTTCAATAGATTCTTCATTTCGTTTCACTCCATTCTGAATGACAAAAATGGTATTATGAATGAATACGGACATTCAATTGGCTTTTAATCTTTTTATTAATTATTTAGCAAAAAACGATTTATGACAATATTTGTAGATATGGACGATGTGATAGCCGATACGTATGGCAAACACATAGAATTGTACAATGAGGAGCACAAAACAGAATTGTGTTTAAGCCAAATAACATCTGGCGAGGTTTGGCAAAATGTTCCGGAAATTCATCAGGAAAGCATTCACGATCACGCATTACAACCTGGATTTTTTAGTGACTTAAAACCAATTAAGGATAGCCAATTGGTAATGGAAGCCCTTTATGCCAAACATGACGTTTATATTGCTACTGCTGCGACGCAATTTCCCAATTCCTTAAAGGAGAAAAGTGATTGGTTGGATGAATATTTTCCTTTTATCTCTTGGCAGCATCGCATTATGTGCGGGCATAAGTTTATATTAAATGGTGACCTATTGATAGATGACAGAGCTTTTAATCTGAAAAAATTTCAAGGTGATACATTGCTCTTTAGCTCTCCGCATAATGCTCATGAAAATGGTTTTACACGCGTTTCTACATGGTTAGAAATTGCTGAACGGTTACTCTAAATTTTTAGACTTGTTTTTTTACATGTTTTTTTATGGCTTTCATTTCTTGAAACAATTCTTTAAACAAACCGCGAGCAATCAATAATTTCATAATCTCATTGGTTCCAGCATAAATTCTGGCTACTCTATTATCGGCATACATACGGGCAATGGGGTAATCCCACATATACCCATAACCTCCAAATAACTGCAGGCATTCATCTACTACTTTACTGTGCATTTCTGTTGCTGAATACTTCGCCATGGAAGCGCTTTCGGCCGTTAGCTGATGCTTTGATAATAATAGTGTACAGCGATCTAAAAAAGCTTGATGTACTTGTAATTGCGTCGCACATTCGGCCAATTTAAATTGTGTGTTTTGGAATGCGGCAATAGGTTGCTTAAAAGCGGTTCGTGTAGAGGTATATTCAATCGTTTTTTCGATGGCTCCTTGCGCGCCTCCAATAGCATTAAGCGCTACGGTTAAACGCTCTCTGGCCAATTCTGTCATCATAATCTTGAAACCGAAGCCTTCTTCACCTAATAAATTTTCCTTTGGAACTTTTACATTATCAAAAAATAATTCGCAGGTATCCTGTGCTTTCATACCTATTTTCTTGAATGGGATTCCCTTTTCAAAACCTTCAGAATCGCTTTCCATGATCAATAAAGACACGCCTTCTTTCGCTGTTCCAGTATTGGTTTTTACTGCGACTATAGACATATCACTCATATACCCATTGGTGATAAAGGTTTTCTGTCCGTTTACCAAATAATAGTCGCCTTTATCCGTTGCGGTTGTTTTGATAGCTTTAAGATCACTACCGCAGTTGGGCTCGGTCATCCCAAGGGATGTAATTAGTTGCCCGGCAGCCATTATAGGCAGATATTTTTGCTTTTGGGCTTCGGTACCATACTTTAAGAGATATGGCGCAATAATATCTGAATGTAATGAAAAACCTGGTCCACTGACTCCTTGTTTTCCCAATTCTTCAATGAATAAGGCGCTAAAGCTGAAATCCAAACCACTGCCACCATACTGGTCAGGCATATCGATACATAGTAAACCCAATGCTCCCGCACGTTTCCAGATGTCTCGGGTAACCATACCTTTTTTTTCCCATTCGTCTGTGTAATCAATAATTTCATTTTTGATGAAATCCTGAATCATTTTTTGCATCATTTTATGTTCTTCTGATGCGTATATTTCGCGTTCTAATAAAACATTTTGTAACATATCAACTGAGCTTTTAATGTATTAATTCTTATAAAATATGCTGATCCTTCCAGCTTTCTCTAAGGTATAAAAAACCAACGGATTTCTTTACTTATTTCACAAGGACCTCTTAATGTTCTGTTTTGGCTTTATCCACATCGAGTTTGCGGGATTCGACGTAGTCAAATATCTCATGCGAGATTCATGAACACAAATATTTAAAATAAAAATCTTGTGAATAAAGCTCAGGTTACCTTTCCAGTTGTTTCATAAGCTACTTTTCAATCTAAAGATTTCCCGAGGCTGAGACTCGGGGTTTCCGCTTTACCTCTCTTGTGGAGAGGTTGAAACTGCCCTTTTCGCAATTCCGGGTGGGGCAAAATACAAAATTTCAAGAAATTTTTTATTGGCAATATATTTATATTTTAGTAGTGCTCAGGATAAACTCCACGCGAACCATTATGATGCATTATGTAAAAATGGCATTGTAGCGGGAATCATTTATGATTTATTGTCTTGATTATAAATTTTTGTTAAAAAAAGAATGAACATTCATTTTTTATATATCTTTGTGCCAGAATTTTAAACGACATGGCAAAACTTCAAAAAAGCATAGACAAACGTAATGCCCTTATTAAAGCAACTATTGAATTGGTAAACAATAATGGTTTTCATGCAACGCCTATGAGTAAAATTGCTAAAATGGCAAACGTTTCGCCTGCCACTATTTATTTATATTTTGAAAACAAGCAGGATTTGGTAAATAAAACCTACATAGAAGTAAAAGCTAAATACACAACATATGCGTTTGAAACTTATGATGCTAGTATGCCCATTGAGGCTGGTTTTGAATTGATATGGAAACGTATTGCAGATTTTAAACTTAAAGACTGCGAAAACGCTATGTTTTTAGCACAATGTGACAACACACCTATGATTGACGAACCAAGTAGACAAGAAGGGATTAAGCACTTACAACCCCTACTCGACCTTTGGGCTCGTGGTAAAAAGGAAGGGATTATAAAACCAATATCAGACTACCTATTGTATGCTTATGCTATAAATCCGTTGTCTTTTTTAATGATATCTCAAAAACGGGGTGCCTTTACATTAGACAAAACACATCTAGAAGAAGCCTATCAATCGGCCTGGAACAGCATAAAAGTTAATAAATAAATTAGAAAACAAGAGTATAAATAAACATTAAAACAACATTGAATATATGGAATTATTAGACAAATTAAACTGGAGATATGCTGCAAAAGCCATGAATGGTAAAAAAGTAGCTGAAGATAAAATAGAACGTATTTTAGAAGCGGCACGTTTAGCTCCAACATCAAGTGGATTACAACCTTTTGAGATTTTTGTAATTAAAAATCAAGCCATTAAAGAAAAAATAAAACCAGTGGCTTGGAACCAATCTGTCATTACAGACTGCTCTCACCTACTCGTTTTTGCTGCTTGGGACACCTACACAACAGATCGAATTAATTATATGTTTGATTTAACTAACGACATTCGCGGATTTAAAAACGAAGGATGGGAAAATTACCGTCAGATGCTATTAAGTTCTTATCCCCAAAAAGATGCAGAAGAAAACTTTAATCATGCTGCAAAACAAGCATATATTGCATTCTCGCAAGCGATTATCGCTGCTGCTTTTGAAGGCGTAGATACTACTCCAATCGAAGGTTTTGATCCTGCTGCTGTAGATAAGATTTTAGGACTACGTGAAAAAGGTTTAAGAAGTGCCGTTTTATTACCATTAGGTTATAGAAAAGAAGATAAAGATTGGTTGGTTAACTTAACAAAAGTCAGAAAACCAATGGAAGACTTAGTGACTGTGCTTGAGTAATTAAGAAATGAATAATTAAATTTTAAAGTGAACAATAATGAACAATTTTGAATTTAAAAATCCGACCAAGATTATTTTTGGAAAGGATTCAATAAAAAAATTAGAAAAAGAAATTCCTCAAAAAGCCAAAGTATTACTACTTTATGGTGGAGGAAGTATCAAGAAAAACGGAATTTATAACCAAGTAAAAACAGCTTTGGCTAAAATAGATGTTACTGAGTTCGGAGGTATTCCTGCAAATCCAGAATATGCCGTTTTAATGGATGCTTTAAAAGTGATTAAAGACGAAAACATCACGTATTTATTAGCTGTTGGTGGTGGCTCTGTAATAGATGGCACCAAATTTTTATCTGCTGCAGCATTATTTGAAGGCGATACCCCTTGGGATATTTTAGCTAAAAATATTAGAACCGAAAAAGGAATGCCTTTTGGGTCCGTGTTAACCTTGCCAGCAACAGGTTCTGAAATGAATTCTGGCGCAGTAATTACAAGAAAAGAAACCAAAGAAAAACTAGCCATGGGTGGACCAGGCTTATTTCCTGAGTTTTCCATATTAGATCCACAGGTTATTTCGTCTATTCCACAACGTCAATTAGCAAATGGTTTAGCCGATGCCTTTACGCATGTTTTAGAACAATACATGACCTACCCTATTGGCGCCTTATTACAAGATCGTTTTGCCGAAAGTATTTTACAGACTTTAGTAGAAGTAGCACCAAAAGTCTTAAAAGACCCAACAGATTATAAAGCAGCGTCAAATTTTATGTGGAGTTGCACCATGGCTTTAAACGGATTAATACAAAAAGGTGTGCCTACAGATTGGGCTGTTCATGCTATGGGACATGAGCTGACTGCTTTATTTGGTATCGATCATGCCCGTACTTTAGCAGTTATTGCACCAAGCCATTACACTTTTAATTTTGAAGCTAAAAAAGAAAAATTAGCACAATATGCAGAACGAGTTTGGAATATAACCGAAGGTAGCCTAGATGATAAAGCATACACCGCAATTAATAAAACAGTAGCATTTTTCCATGAATTGGGAATTGACACGAAATTATCCGATTATACTAAGGATTACGATGGAACAGCAGAAGAAATTGCAAAACGTTTTACAGATCGTGGTTGGCTGGCTTTAGGTGAACACCGAAGTTTATCACCAGATATGGTAGAAAAAATTGTAAAAATGGCTTATTGATTTAATAGATGAAAATAGTACAATCTTTAGCGGTAGCGCTAATTATCATTACAGCATCAAGTTGTAAAGAAACAAAAAACGAAACATCTTCTGAAAACGTTTCAGAAGAAAAAACAGAATTAAAGATAGATAAAAAAATGAACATATTATTTGTATTAACATCGCACGATAAATTAGGAGATACAGGAAAAAAAACAGGTTTTTGGGTTGAAGAATTTGCAAATCCGTATTACACCTTATTAGATAAAGGCGCAACTATTACTATTGCTACACCAAAAGGAGGTGCTGCACCAATAGATCCAAGTAGCGACTCACCAGATGCTGCAACAGAAGATACCGAGCGTTTTAATAATGATGCTAAAACAAAAGAAAGCATTGCAAATACTAAAAAATTATCTGATATGAATCCAGACGATTTTGATGCCGTATTTTATCCAGGAGGACATGGCCCACTATGGGATTTAGCAACCGATGCGACTTCTATTGCTTTAATTGAAAAATTTAATGGTCAAAAGAAACCCATTGCTTTTGTATGTCATGCTCCAGCAGCTTTAAAAGGTGTTAAAGATGCTAACGGAAACCCACTAGTAAAAGGCAAAAAAGTAACCGGATTTACAAATAGCGAAGAGGCAGCTGTTGGACTTACAGACGTTGTGCCATTTTTAGTTGAAGATATGCTGAGTAAAAATGGTGGCATTTACTCTAAAACAGACGATTGGGCTGCTTATGCCATTCAGGATGGGAATTTAATCACGGGCCAAAATCCAGCTTCCTCTGAGTTAGTTGCTGAAAAACTTTTAGAAAGTTTAAACTAAACAACCCTTATTTATTAATAGCGAAAAGCCTGTAAAACATTATGTTTACAGGCTTTTATTATTTTAATCTAAAGAATTCCTCGACGCTCTGCCTCGGGGTAAAAGTGGAAAGTTTGAAAACCTTAGGTTTTCATCAATCTAAAAATAAGATTTCTTTCCGCTTGATACCTCGATGGCTCTGCCTCGGGGTAGTTCATTAATTATATCTATCTATGATTATTATTATTAAATAATTATTTTAAAGGCACAAAAAAACCTATTTAAAACTTTAGAGATGCCTTTACTTATTAGAGTGTTTATATCTTTATTTTTTAAACTTTTTAAAAAAGGAACCTTCGTTCCAAGTTGGTTTTTCTTCTGAAACATTGATGAGGTAACTATTCATAAATTGCAATCTTACATAGGTTTTTGCAGCATCAAAATCAAACATATCATTTAATTCATCGGAAGGTTTATGATAATGTTGCTCTGTAAACGTCTTTATTATAGAATCCAACCCAGTTTCGGATGTTTCCGTTTTTAAACCATATTTCATACGTAAGGCTGGAATACCTTCTAATACAAAACTAAAATTATCACTTCGTACAAATCTAACTTCATCTGGAGCATGATCTTGATCAATTTTTAAATGCAACTGCTTTGTGGCTCTTTTAACCACTTCCATGATACTACTTTGCTCTGCTCCTAACGGTTCAACCGATAACAACGGTGCAATTAATGTTGGCATATCGGTATTTACATTCGCTATTATTTTATGTTGATCTATTGGAGGATTTAGAGCAAGGTACTTTGAGCCTAATAAGCCCATTTCTTCGGCGGTAACAGCAGCAAAAATGACTGAACGTTTTGGTTTTGAAGGTAATTTGCTGTATAATCGAGCAATTTCTAACATGGCACTTACTCCTGAAGCATTATCGTGGGCGCCATTATAAATAGAATCTCCATTAATTGGTTTGCCAGTGCCAATATGATCTAAATGCGCAGTATGCACAATATATTCATCCTTTAATTCACCTCCTTCTAAAAGTCCAACAACGTTAGCGCTTTCAAATTCTTTGAATGTTGCTGCTATTTTACCTTTTAGTGAAATGGTTTTGGATAGCTGATCTAGTGCAGTCCCATTTTCGATGTAATCTTTCCAGTTTTCAGAAGTCAATCCTGAGAGTTTTAATAAAGAGAACCAATTAAAAAAGCCTCCGAATTTTAAATGAGATCCATAATCAGATCTTCCCAATGCTTTGCCATCAGGCATTAAAACACTGTTCATGCCTTGTTGCGACACGCTTTCGTAAATACCATTAAAATTACCTCTTCCGCCTGGAGTTATCACAAATAAAACCCCTGCAGCACCTAAATTATCGAGTGTTGTTATTTTTGTGTTTGTATTCCCTAAATAAGCTCTTTCACTTGCTGGTAAAGAGCTAGGTGCGCCACTAAATACGATTGCAATTTTTCCTTTTACATCGAGTTTTTCAAAGTCGTTAAATCCATACTCTGGAGCTTGGATACCAAATCCAACGATAACAAGTTCTCCTGAAAACTCACTTACCTTTTTATTGGCATTTCCAAGATAAAAATAATCTGTACCAACGTGCAAACTATCGGTATCATTTAAAATCATAAAAGATTGCTCCTCGTTAACCACAGAATTTCGTAAAGTTAAGGCTTGATAGTACGTGCTTGCTTCCTTGTTTCCCAATGGTGTAATACCAAATTCTTTATATCTATCTGCAACATATGCCATAGCTTTATCATATTCGGGAGTTCCCGGAAGTCTTCCTTTTAGGCTATCATTGGCAAGTACAGCAATATGATGCCGAATATCATCCGGATTTACAGATTCTGAAAATTTGGCTAAATTTTCATCACTTAATACAGTTTCTTTTTTACAACTTGTAAAAAGAAGGATGCCGAAACAAAAAATGAGGTAAACGTTTTTTCTCAATGGAATCATGGTTGGTTTTTTTAATTATTTTATTGAATGCCCGTATTCATTCATAAGACCATTTTTGTCATTCAGAATGGAGTGAAACGAAATGAAGAATCTAT
>TARA_R110001592_G_scaffold196497_1_pt1 | contig 14171 bp, 6 predicted proteins | sample TARA_R110001592 | Tara Oceans TARA_R110001592 (sample SAMEA4398387) | marine metagenome | biome: Polar Biome; feature: [SRF] surface water layer (ENVO:00010504); material: water (ENVO:00002006), including particulate matter (ENVO:01000060) such as... | depth 5 m
TTGTAATTCGTTCTTAGACATAATTTAATTTAATTTTATATCTATAATAGTCACAGTTTTACTGGTTTTTTTACGCAGAGAGTATTCTTTCTATATCAAAGAACAATGTGAAATCGTCAAGCCCTACTTCGTTTATAGATATAGTACCAGTTATAGTGGCTACTCTCGATGTGTTTTCAACAGTTAGTGTTGTTCCATTTTCAAGTGTTTGAACAGCATCCATTATCCAGTCTCCAGCACCATCTAGTCCACCACCAGTTGTTAGTGTTGGATCTATTAACAAAGGGTTTATACCTATTCCGCTAACCTGAGACACGCCGTTAATAACACCTTCTCTATCAGCAACAGCAATAGTTGCGTGAGCGCTTGTTGCTTCTGTTGTTGTTGTTGTTGGCTTTGTTAACTCAACACTTAAGTTATCTAACTTGATATCCACACCAAGTAACTCTTTTATAGCATTTTGCCCGTAAGCATACATGCCAACAGTGTCACCACTTAGCGCTAGCTTTTGTTGTTTGTTAAACGTAATATTTCCTAATTGAGCTGTAATTTTACCGTTTGTTGTAGTAGCTGGTTGCCGTGCTGTTTCTAAAGCGGGTGAAGTTACTGTTACCACCGTGTTTGTAGTTTTCTGTAAACCACCATGTTCATCTTCAGCAATGGTTTCATATGTGATTGTATCGCGCAATGGAGATATCGTTGATCCCGCGGTAATATTCGTGCCTATTAGCTTTGCGCCATTTTTTAAGCCAAGTATACCAATTCCACCAACACTCCATTTATGGTTTTTTTGATTACTAAAGCTTAATGTAACACCATCAACTAATCCCGTGTTTTGAGACATTGAAAACTCTTTAACATTATCTGTATCTGGGTTTAAAGCTACCACCGTTGTTAAATCCCTATTACATCTTGGGCTAAATATTAAAGCCGCCCCATCTTCCGCGTTAATAGCTTCTGACAAGGCAAAAACATTTGCGTCACCACCAACACTTAAAGCAGCAACCTTAACGAATATGTTGTTAATACTTACTCCTGCTGCCGATGCAACAGCTAAAGAAGCTTCAGCAGCGGTTACCCGGTCTCCAACAGACATTTTAGTTGTAACGTTGTGATCCATAGTTACATTAACACTACTCTCAACAGTGCCGTCGATAGTGCTAGTGCTTGTGGCTGCTGTTATTTTATCACCAACAACCATTTTATCAGCCACGTTACTATCCATCACCACCTTGACCACACTTCCACCACCCGCAATAACACCATTAACCGTGTCGGTGTCAGATACGGCTGGATAAATGTTTTCGTTTGGTATACTTACTGGCGCGACTATAGCTCTATCTACTTTCCCAACAATATCTGTTGTGTTTGGTTGTCGTGATACTTGAAAAGCCTTGCTTGTATGAGCTGTTACAACAACAGAGAAAGGCAAAGAAGTTAGTTGTTGGTTTCTTGCTAGCGTGATAGTCGCGTTAGTCACCGACATAGAGCTAAACACGGTTGAACCATTTGGGCTTAACGCAGTTAGCGTTAACGTTGTATCATCATATTGATAAATTACTTTTTGTAACAAACTAGAGTTAGAGCCGGTTGATGAATTTAAGTCTAAACCCCCGTCTGGAAACCTAACTTCATTAACAGGCGCGTGAAAGGTATCATAACCATTTTCGGCAAAAAGATAGATATCATACTGGTCATCATCTCCAGCCGCTGGAAAGTTTATAGCACCAGTAAATCTCGCGCCAACAATTCTTTTTCTATTCAACCTAGCCTTAGTTGCTGCAAATAAATTTGTATCAAAATTATAGTAGTAACCATCTTCGTTTTTTACTTCTAACGAAAATATACTATTTGCGTCGCCGATAACTGAAAACTCTCTAGTTTCGCCAGAAGCAGGCATATCTTTTAAACTTATTTCAAAATTGTTAATTATTTTCATATTATTTACTGCTTTCTGAAATTTCTGAACCCACTGAAAACAACTCAGCATATTCAGTGGAATTATTTGTAAACTTTACCTTAGCGTAGTAACCCAGTAGACTCGAGGTGTTTACAACTTTATTTTTACCAAACATAATATACTGGCCTTGTGTTGGTGGTGTTATGTCAGAATTATCAACAATAAATGTAACAGTTGGAGGCGTTGAGGTTCTTATGATAGTGGACACTAGGCCAAAAGCTATAACACCTGAGCCTGTTGAAAAACCACCCGCGGTGCTCGCGGTAGAAGCGTAGTACCCGGTGTCACCTACTTGTATTGAATCCGGGACGCTTGGAAAATCATAGGTCATTAGTATCATTGGCATATTTAATTTTTTTAGTCGTTATTTTTTTTAAAAAGTTTTATACTATACAACTACTGTTATAACTTAAAGTTGCAAGTGGATCGTAATTACTCATGGCGTTGTCTGTACAACCAATAACAAATGAAACTGCTATAGTCATAGAACCAATACCGCAATTGCTGACATGCCTATGATCACTTGCCCAATTAAAGCCCTGAACCCATTGAGGATAGCCAAAATAATTGTGGTTCCCCATTTTAAGTCTTAAATCGCCCGAGGTTACACCATTGATTTCACCATTACCATCTACAAGTGACGCTAAATCTATGTTGCTCCAAGCACCATTTGCGTTGAACGCACTGTAGTTGCCCGACGTAATTGCTATACTCGTAGAACCAGTTGCCCTTAATAAAGGCCAATTACTAGAACTTCCACCCGAATAGTAGTATAGTTTGTAAGATGAACTTTTTCCAACATAATTAGTACTCTCTGGAGAAAAGTCAGCGGTAATACTAACAAAACCACCAGGAGAATCACCATTTGCAGAAATAGTTTTAGTTATAGTAGAACAAGGATTACTTGTGTAGTTACAAACCGTTGCGCCATAATTGGTGTAACTTGCTGAGGGGTCTAGCGTATTTGCCAATGGATCATAATTAGAAGCAGCTTGACTTATACTGCCATCCCAACTAGAGCTACCATCACCACAACCATACGCAATTGGAATACAACTACCATCGTCTTGCGTGGCAGATGGATTGTAGTTGAATTGGGTAGCATCCATACAACCGAATACAATAAAAGTAGTACAAGTTCCATCATCAGTATTAGCTAATGGGTCATATTCTGCATATTGTGGGTTTGTACAACCGTTTACAACAAGAGTTACGCAATGTGTAGTGTTAAATCCAGGACCACTATTAGCTAATGGGTCATATTCTGTATATAAAGGGTCAGTACAACCCGGTACAAATGCAACACAAGAGCCATCATCGGTATTCGCATTAAAATCCCAGTTGATTGCTGTAGGATCAGTACAACCGTAAATTGGAGCTATACATGAACCATCATTTGTATTTGCTAATGGATCGTAGTTGAATTGAGTAGCATCTGTACAACCAAGTACAACCGCAACACAAGAACCATCATCAATATTTGCACTGGGACTGTAGTTAAATGCAGTTGGATCCGTACAGCCATTTACTATTAAAGTTATACAAGCCGCTGGATCACCGCACACTTCAGTTGTTGGGTTAGGTTGGTTTGGTGTTGGAAACGCTATAGGATCGTATTCTAAGTAATTAGAATCTGAACAGCCAGCTGGCATAATACACCCAGCAAATAAATCATTACTATCAAAAGGACTTATTGCTGCAGCATTGTAGTTACAAGCGTTGGGTTGTATACAGCCATTGATTAAGTCCATGGCAACTGGAAAGTTAACGTGGGTGTAGTTAACCGGTTCAACTCCACCACCGTTAATTGTTGTTCCCCAAACTTTAGCATTAAAATAACCACCTTGTCCCAGTCCGGTAAGTTGGTATTGTTTAACTTGGTTAGGCCAGTTGTTGTTACTTACCGAACCAGCATGAAGCTGACCATCATCAACACCAAGTATAGTTTGCAGTAAAACATCTTGGTCATCATACACCTTGATGTTATAGCTAACTATTTCAGCTGCCCACGACGTTGGTGGATTTGTTAAGTAACCGGCAGGTATAATAGCCGCTGGATCTGTTGCTCCAGAATTTACACCATTTTTGTGAATATTTTCCCATCTAATTAAAGTTGTCGCTGTTATTAATGGATAAAGGTATCCAGTGTCAGGATCAGTAGCACTTGCCCCCATATAATAAAAGGAAGCGCTTTGCCCGTTATTTGCGCCAGTATAATCAATACAAGCGCTGGTGTTAACTGTGTTTTCCCTTGTTGCTGGGTTTGGGTACAACGTGCTTGATGTACTACACGCGTCACCAGGCCAAGTCGCTATTGGCTGAGCGTAAGCACAATCACCAAACGCCCCATCACAATCAATTTGACCATCAGGCATGTCATAGTTATCAGCCGAAGTATCAGAACAATACCAACAACTACCATCATCAATATTTGGCATTCCATAAAATGGCACTACGTTAGCTTGGTCTCCATAAAAACAACCAAACGGGTCGGTACAACCATAAATACTATAAGTACAACTACCATCCTCAGTGTTACAGCCATTTGTGCAAGCGTTGTTGGCATCAGGGTTCATGCAACCTAAAATAGTTGCTATACACGACGAATTAGTATTTGCTAGTGGGTTATAGTTAAACTGGGTAGGATCTGTACATCCGATTACTATGGCAACACACGAGCCATCGCTAATGGTCGCTAATGGGTCATAATTAAACATTGTAGCATCCATACAGCCATAGAATACGCAGCCACTTTCAACATTTATACTTGGATTAGAATCATAGTTAGAAGCGTTAATATTGTTACAACCAGTAACAACCGGCTCACAACTACCATCATTTGCTTGAGCTAATTCATCATAGTTAAATGCAGTTGCGTCGGTGCAGCCATATAATTCTCCTATAACTGGCACACTTATTGATCCTCCTAAACCCTGTAAACTAAAACTACTAGTATCAAAACTTGACACATCTATATACCCACCAGGCAGTGCTGCTTCAGATTTACCTTTAATATAATTAAACCATTTTCCTTCTTTTTCTATAAACTCATTCAAGCTACCCTGCTCAATGTCGGTAATAACAGATTCAACATACCAACCATCTTTAGGTGTTAAATTGTGGTACTCAGGATTGTTGTATACTCCAGTGCTAATGGCAGTTCCTGGTGAAAACGCCTCGTAAGTTGCAAGTGGAGTTATTCTGGATTGAGTGCCCTCGTAATTAAGCGTGTGAAACGCTTTGACTATTCCAGGCTCATCGTTTAGCAAGAAGGTAATAGTTGAACCTGTAGGTGTTCCGTAAAAATTGTTATATCCAGCGTGATGTTTACCTTCAACAAAATTCATTGTATAACCATGAGAAGCTCCTTCTAAATGATGAATATAAGGTTTTCCTTGGTTAAAGGTGTAGTAATTACCATTGCACGACAATCCGTTTTCAGGAAAAAAAGATTTAAAGCTAGACCAGCCTTTAACATTTTCTTTAAACGAAATTGTAGCAGCTACAGTGGCAGCGCTATCCACAAGATCCACGCCTTGCTTTGCGGTTACAGTTAAATTGTAAGCATCTTTTCTAACGTCATATGTTCCTATAAGGTTTTCACTTAATCTTAAGTTGTCATTAAACCAACTTTTCATCCCATGATCAGATATAACGCTTAAACCATCTCTTGACAACCTCATAACAGCTCCTCTTGATTTATCTGTAAAATAGGATCTATAAGAATGTGCTGTAAAAGATTCTGGATTTTTAGATATACCGTATTCACCTATGAAAGGTACAGATTGACCTAAAACATTATTTGTTGCCGTAAGTTGAGAGTTACCATCAGCATTAAACAAAGCATCTTTGTTGGCTAGTATTTTAATTATTTTATCTTCGCAAAGTGCTATTAAATCAGTATCCCTAGAGTGAAGTTTTTGAATACTACCATATATAGGGTTTATTTTTTTTGTTATTTTTTCCGCTTGAATAAATTGGTTTAAATTATTAACACCAGAAGTTGAATTGTATAAACCAGAATATATTAACCCGCTTTTTAAATGCTCTTTTTTGTAATCTTCAAATATTGTAGACACAACAACTCCAGGCGTTACAAACTGATTGTTAAAAGAATCTCTAATCCTGTTAGATTCTACCCCGTTTCCAAACGACCAGCAGTTATGCCAATCTACAACGAAAGTTGTGTTGTGCTGTGTTTTAACATCTAAGGTAAGCTCGCGAGTTTGCCCATTGGTTAACGCTCCAACTCCTGATATTCTAACAAATATAACACTACCATCTGGCCTTGTTATTTTTACTAAATCATCTTCGTTTATGTTGTGGGTTGGATTATATACCATTGTTTATATATATATTAAATTAATTTTTTTCGTGATAACCCCAATTACTACCTCCGTCGTTAAGCCCAGGACCCGTACTCACATTGTTCGGAACTTCTACAATTACCATTCTTGACAGTACAATATTACCTGATTGATCTATAGAGTCAATCTTTGTGTTATAAGGTATGGTACTACTGTTTCTATGCTCAATTATAGAACCAATAGGAATAAAATCAGTAGCACTATCTATTTTTATTGAATGAAAATCACTTATTGCGTGATAAATATCTAAATCTGTTTCTAGTTTTTTAGGTTCAGTTTCAAAAATTGCTGGGTTTTGCGGTACTATAGCTTCGTCTGGCCTTTGTGTCATTTCCTCAATAAACTCCATGGTATAACCTACCGCATCCGTGCCGATATCCACTCCACTATCCGCTCCTACTTCATTACCTGTTGAACCATTAAAATAGTTTAAGTTTTTGGCTGAATTAGGGCTTAATCCATTTACTGGAAATTGTCTAAACACGACAGGAGTAGTTCCGTTTGTCGCTAGAGACCCTGTAATACCAACACCAGTTAAATCATTACCACCATTATAGTTTTTAAAATAAAACTTAGTTACACTGGAATTCACTCTTTCAATTGCAGAAACTACAGGTAGCTTATCAACAGGTATGGGATCACCATTAGGAGCTGTTGTGATAACCATTCCAACTTCTACTTTTCTTATCTCAAACACATTATTAGGCGAGTTTGGATCAGCCTTTCTATAACTAGTAGCAATTCCTTTGTTTTTTTGAATAGGCCCAGAGCCAACGGTTCTTGATATCGAACCTACTTGTATAAAATTCGTACCATGCACCGAGCCCGACAGTGGGGTTAATTCTACTGTTTGTCCACCTGTTATTTCTGCTTCGGTAGACTGGTATGGGTTCCACGTGAGCTTTTTGTCTAATCTTAATCTCCAGTTTTTAGTAAAGTTACTTGCTCTTAAAAACGAGCTAGTTTTATAGTAACCATGTCTACCGTTATCTCCAGCTGCGTTCGATTCGTCGTGAGCTTCTGTTGCATTTACAGCAGTGGCTTTAGCTGCACCTAACCCATGCATAACCTGTAGAGTATTACTGGGATTCATTGGATCACCACCACCACCATCAAAATATGGTGTGCGAACCCCAAAGCCTTTTTTACCCAAAACCTGTAAAGGGTAACAACTTTCTTGCTTTACCTGTAATAACCCTCCTGCCCCAACACCAAAATCAAAATTTCTATTATTAGGCACTCCCGCAGTAAGTCCTGTTGTTATATCCTCGTATCTAATTTTAAATTTAATATCCACATCTAATATAGTGTATACCTCTCCTAATGGATCTTCTTTAAATCTAAACTGGCTACCAACGCTTAAATTTTTAATAAAAGCTTGTTGAGTTTTAGAATAGTTTAAATTAGTGGTAGATAAATCATAAAAAGAACTGTCCGAATGGTGTAAGTATCGGACTATACCAGATGGCTTGCCTTGGCTAGTTGGGTCTCCTTCCACGTCATTTTGCCATTCGTTAGGCTGTATTCCTCCAAAACCTAACTCTATAAATGATCCCGCGGTGTTTTGACCAGAATCAAAATCGTTTTTTATTCCAATTCCAATGCCGTTACCAGGGTTTGGTAAAGAATCCCAACCCGAAGAAGGCGAGTTATTACTATTTTCAAACTGACCAGCAGTAGAACCTTTGTCAAAAAACCAAATATCCTCAAATGATTGGCTTTCTGCGTCGTCACCGTGAATATCCATTCTCTCTACTCTTTGGTCTATACCGTCTGGATCAACATTAAAACCTCTAAAATAAGCATCGTAATGCTGCCATCTAGATCCTTCAAAACCCGCAGGATCCACACCATCACCTCCAAACGAACCATTATCGTTTAGCGTTCCAACGTAATAACTAAATTTATTAGTAGCCTCAATATAAGATCGCCAAGATCTCATGCTTATATCGGTAGGTTTTATAACGTTAACACTTAGGTCTTGGGGTGCAGAGGTGGTGTCGGTTCTACAGCCCTCAAAAACAGTAGGCTCCAAAGTAGTGGGATTAAAGTGTTTTTTTATTCTATCAGTCTGCCCGTCTGTTTCTAATCCGTAAATTTTACGAGCAGAATCTGGTACCGCTTTGTACGTTGTGTTTTTTGTAGAATCAATAGCTTCTACAATGTTTCTTGTGAACACTTTGTCGTTAAATATTTTTACAAAAAACCTACCATCAAACTCAAGACTATCATCTACAGTAGATTTATAAATGTTTAAATAAGTATCATCTATTATTTTAGTAGAGTTGTTACCAGTAGGATCGTCAGTAAAATCATTTATTTCTTTTCCAAAAGGATATTTTAAATGAAAATACCATTCGTTAGTACTAACATCGTCATCTGCAGCTAAAGATATTACTTCATATCTATCACTAACTTTTTTAGTTGCATCATTAGACAGGGTTATATAGTACTTATCACTAGGTCTAGCATTAAAATCATTGTGTAAATTAGCAAAACTACTGCTTTTTAGTCTTTCATAATTTACAGTAAACGTATCATCTCCAACAAATGGTAAATCAGAAGCTAAAAAAACATTAAAATCAGTGGTAGGCGTGCTATTTGAATGTCTTTTTGTACCAATTAAATACTCTGTTCTTTTAATGTTTTCAGGGGCTTCGTTTTTGATATCTATTATCTTGTACCTAGCCGCTTCTTTTATTAAACTTGTAGAATCAGCACCTTTTTTTAAAATTAAAAAATCTTCAACTTCAACTTTGTTTCTATCTGACGAAGGAAATGATATCCAAATGTTTTCATCTTCACCATCGTAATACCTATCCATTGCTAAGTTGTAATATTCGCTGGTATTATCTTTTATATAAAACTTAAAGTACTCCATGTTAACTGGGTGGCCTTCGTTACCTATTGATACTACCAGTGAGTTTTGACTTTCGGCTTTATTTTTGTTAACTCTAAATGTTGCACCTGAATTTGTTAGCACTGGTGTTTGTCTACCATATTTATCAGCGTAAACTATTCCAACTTGATATTCTCTTAGAGATTTAATTGATTGTACGCCATCTGCTCCAGGAGTTAGTTTTTTTGATATAACCTTTGGGTTTAAAGCTGCTACAAACTCGGTTATAGTTGTGGAGTCCGGGTCTAGCGTGTTTGTTTCTAGTAAATCATAGTTTTGTAAATAATTACCATAAACCAATCTATTACCAATAATTTCTTGTGACTTAGCGGTTATAGGCACGTTATCCCAATGTCTAGGTAGTTGGTTTGACTGTGTTATTCCGTTTTTAAGCGTTTCAGACTCTATTTTATACTGTTGGTTACCAAATTCTTTAAGGGTGTCAACTATGTATATATTTGGAGAATCTTCTTCTTTGTATAAAATATCAATACTAGCTACATCAGCAGGCGCGCCACTAGCATAGCCATCTAACGTTAGGTTTTTTAAAGTGTTTGTCATACCTAGATTATAACCTTTTTTAGGGTGATAATCAAAGCCACCAGGCACAAACGCTACTTTTGAAAAAGGTGCAAATCCAGAATACTCCCCGTCAATATACTTATATCTATATGAAAATCTAGGAAACTTAAACTCAAAAAGCTTTTCTTCTTTATCGTATAAATCAATTTTATATCTTAACTCTGTGGTATTAGGACTTACTGTTGGCGGCGTGCTTTCTATAGAGTTTATTTCTAACTCAACTCTAGCGGTGGCAGTTTCTTCCGAATATTCACCATCATCATCAGTGGCCATCTCTTCAACAGAGACCATTGATATTTTTCCCTGCCAATTTACTAAGTTTGTGGCTCCAGGAGCACCGAAATTATTATAGCCAACCTCTACGTCAACACCTTCGCCCGGATTGCTTACAAAAACAATAGAGTTTTCCATCCCAGTAGCCCCAGGCCCACCATAGTTATAGTAACCATCTAAAGTTATTTCAGTTTCAAAAGTTCCCCAAGCTGAAAGATCACTACTAGTAGTGGTAGCATCGGTTATGGTCATTATATCAATTTTTTTAGATTGATATTGAGGAAACCCAGAAGAAGCGTTTGTAGGTGTCGAAAGGTACACTTGTAGCGAGGCCAAACCATTGTCAATTAAGTTTCCATAGTTTGAGCCGTTACCCGTGTAGTTTTGAGCGTAAGAATTTTCGTTTCTAATTTGCTCTATTTTAAACGAGATCTTATACTTTTTAAATGTGCTTCCGTTGCTAGTATAAAGACTTAGATCTTTATCTAAAAAGTGATTAATGTATTGAGCATATATAATTGGATTAAAAGCAGGTGCAGGGTTTGGATATTGATGTATAGGCGATGCAGCTCTATTAATAGTGCTTATACCGTTACCTTGCCACTTCCACTTATATTGATTACCGATGTTGCTTGTTGCCATATATCTTAATGTTGTTTATTTATCATTACAAAAGCTATGCGTTCCAGGGTTGTAAAAACCCAAAACCACCCCAACGGCTGGCTATCCCTTGAGAACCTTGATCTAAGTTCCTGTTACTATTTATAATGTAATTGTTTGTTTGGAGTATGTTACCCGGCCAATTTGTTAAAGTTGCCTTTATTCTATACTCTACGGCGTTGTAACCATGCGTTGGATATTCTTTTAGTACTACTTCATCTCCAGGCTTCCACTCTAAGCTAACAGGGTCAGTAATTCCTTCTTGGCTAACAAGCTTTGTTCTAAACGTATCTCCAACATTTAAAAAGCTAAAATCATGAACAACACCTTTTGAAGAGTTTATAAAATCATTAGCAGTTGCGTCGCCAGAACTTATTCGCATATCAGCGCTGTACTGCTTGTCCTTGTGTCTAAATCTTTCTTTTCTTACAAGCGGGGCTGTTTTTGGAGCTTTTTTAATAACAGAAATATGAGATTCTTCAACCTTTATAGTCTCCGAAAGATTTGATTCAAAAGTAGTAGCTGATTGCCCATCTAATTCTGTGCCTTCAATACACCTTTTAATGTTTATTTTTTTTGGCTCAGAGTAGTTATCAGTCCAAAAAAGTAAACCATCAATTATGTTTATTGCTGTTATATGTCTATCGGCGTGAAACTTAAGAACATCGCCACCAGGGTCACTAAACACTGGTGTAACACTATTGTAGAGCGGGGAATTAGCTAAGTTCTGCCCTGTAGTATCTTTGTTGGTGTCATATTCCATTATAAAATTGTGTCGCTGCTCTTCAATTTTTAAATTTGCAATTTTAAAATTCCCGCTATAATCAGTCCAAAGCCTAATGTAACCTTCGCTGACATCTCCTTGAACCCAATCAACAGAGTATCTTCCAGGGGTAGGCACACCATCAGATGATCTAATTAGCGGAACATTTGCGCCTCCAGTTAAAAATGGTGCAACTGAACCAGTTGTGGCGTTTGCAAGTACAAGCTGTCCTTGTGAAGTGTCTTCCCACTCTAAAAGATCATAAGTAAGCCTATATGTTAAGCCTTCCTTAGGATGTTGACCAAAAGGATATACAGGCATTGTATATTTCATCCAACCAAAATTATTACCCACAGGGTTAGAGTTTGCTGTGTTAGTGTTGGGTGAGAATATCCAAGGATCGTTAGACCCTGAATTAGACTCTAGCTCCCATCCTTCACCATCGTTTTCAAAAGAATTTTCCCATACAAACGTTTTTTTAGCTAAAAAATAATAAAATTTATTATCTTTCTCGCTAGCAATTGAGCCCACACATTTCCAATAAGCACCCAGCTCGTTATTCCAAAATTCAGTTCCAATCTCTCTATTTCCTAAAATATTCTGTACAGACCCAACGTTAGAACCGTCTGAAGAAGACACTTGTATATTCATAGCGTCTACATACTCTCCCTTGCCAACAAGTCTTTCGTCGTGGTCTTTGTTCATTCTACCACGAAGAAAATTATTTTTAATTTCTGGCATACTAGTGTTTTATTTGTTTTGATTTACCTCTTAAAACTTGTGTAATCTCTTCTAATTTAATGTTTGATAACCTAAGCTTGGCATTTCTTATTGCTGCTGATTTTTCTTTTTTGTACCTTCTAACAATTCCTTCTGATACATTAGCTCTAGTTGATATTAATCCGTATATAATAGACTTGTAAACCGCTTCTTCAGCGAACTTATGTATTGGGGTTGCAACCCCTAGTTTTAAACCGTCAGTTATATAATCTAATATCACAGTTTTTCCGCTAATATTAGAGCTAAAGTATATTTTTTCGTGATCTATAAAAAAAGAGCCGTTAGCTTGCGCATGTTGAGGATCTAACCCAAACCTTGATCCTTCCATTGGCCAATAAGTATCATCTTGATAATCATCTTGATTTTCCGATGGCGTTGCAGAACTGTAATTATCCCAAGTTATACTTCCTTCTTCAAACCCAACTCTTACTATGGAAATGCTATCTATTGTAGCGTTAAGTGCAACCGCATCATAACTTTGAAAATAAATAGTGTTTGCTGTATAAAGTGCGGTTGGTACAGTGGCGCCTGCTGTAATGGTTTCCGTAAAAGTTCCGTTGCCAGAATTAACGGCTCCACTTGTATAATGTCCGTTTTCATCAGTAATAACAAAGTTTATGCTACCACTGCTATACCCACTCAAAGTATATGTTACCGTGTATTTTTCTCCTGAAATGAAAGGAAGCCCCTCCTGTTTTATAGTATTTTCTTGGGTTGGTACATTATAACCTATTATTGAGTTAGCGCTATAAAACCAACCTTCTTGCGCTGTAAGTGGATCTACAGTAGTACCAGTAGTGGTAACTGGCGCGTGATAAACGTTTGATCCGCCGTGGCGGTTAAGCCGCCAGCCATCAGCATTGCCTTCAAAATTTCCATTTGTAATCATTTCTCCCGCCGGAATTCCTAATGAGGTTTGCCAGTAGCTATTGCTCAAATCTCCTTCTGAGTCTTGTTGGTATCTGTTTGGGTATGAAGTTTTGCTAGTAGGATACAGGGGATGTTTAATACCAGCTGAATCCACCCAGCTAATTTTTGTGTAATTAACGTAGTCGTCTGGTAAAGCCATTTGAAGTGACGCTGGTAGCGTTATTTCTATTGAACCACTAGAGTCTAGCGTATCATACGTGAGTTCTTGCGCGGCTCTTTGCGCATAAAACAACACATCAGTTTTACTGGCTTTTGAAATTACCTTGTCTTCGCCAACGTATACAACCATAAAGTTGTTGGCTATATCTATAATCCTAGTGTTTTGATCCATTTATTATGATTTTTCTTGTTGTGTTTTTTGTTGCAGTGAACCCGCGCCAAATTGAGCTAATTCAGTTCTTTTGATCGCTATACCCGATAAAGTTAGTATCCTGTACACAAGTTCTGTTTCTTCCATTGAGCTTATTTCAAAATCAGTTGTCGTACCAGGATCGTACATGGCATTATTATTAATAACAACATATCCCCAGCTAACTGTTTGTGGTTTTTTAATGTAATGATAATGGTGGTAAAAATTACCACCACTATGGTGAATTTCATTTCCTTCTTGGTAGTAAACTGGGTTTACTGAGCTAGGAGAACAAAGACTAGTTTGTCCCATTAAAGAAAGTTCAGCATGAGTAACTCTTTGACACTCGTAACCATTTGACATAACTTTCCCAAGCCGAAAAACATCATCCGACATAGCAGTGCCAGTTTCTAAATCTGCGTCTGATCTTTCCTCAAGTAAATTCATTTTAGTTTCTATCAAATGAACCATGTCAGAGTAGTCGGTATCGTTTTCATGTAACCTGCTGAATTGAGCAATATCATAGAAATACTGTTCTACTATTTCTAATTGAGCTTGATTGGCAAATAAGTTAAACTCTTGAGGTGTTATATAACCTCTTTGCTCTT
>TARA_R110001592_G_scaffold349845_1_pt1 | contig 14169 bp, 14 predicted proteins | sample TARA_R110001592 | Tara Oceans TARA_R110001592 (sample SAMEA4398387) | marine metagenome | biome: Polar Biome; feature: [SRF] surface water layer (ENVO:00010504); material: water (ENVO:00002006), including particulate matter (ENVO:01000060) such as... | depth 5 m
TGAAAAAATTGAAGTCAGTTTTAAACCTGAAAAAGAACGTTAACAGATGAACTTTTTTGGAGTGGCGTAGCCGGCAGGAGGCTCGATTGTCCACACTCGAGACCCTCAGTTTATTGAACAGCAAAAGAGTTCAGGTATTGTTCAAGGATGCTTTGATAGCCCAGCCGCAACGAATTCGCGACATGTTTACCGTCTGTTTTCGCATCAGGTAGTGGCAATTGAGCTGACGATAAATCTGTTTCTTTGAGGTTTAAACGCTTTTCTGGGTTTTGATTGATTCGAAAGCTGATATCCAACTCTGGCTTTACTGGGTCATTTTCACCTGAAGTAGTGACAAAACCATAACGATATATATTGATATTAAGCTTTGCGCTAGGCGAGCATAAATCTTGTGGCTTGATTTCTTTCTGGCAAATTTTGGAAAGCCACGATTCAGTTTCAACGTAAACTAACAAAGAAAAATCACCACCACTTTCAACAAATGCATTATGAATATCTTTACCGATACCTTCATCAATCGCGACACCTATAGCAATACCCATTGCACCCATCGAAGATGTCATCATCATGCCTGCGCCAGCTCCTTTTCCTGAGAAACGTATCCTGTCCTGATCCATTACAGAGAAGGAGACCAGAGGAGTTTGACTTTTTTCGTAGCACAGTTGAGCACAACCGGCCAAGGCAAAAAAACACATAACGAGCAAAATTGTTATGAATTTAAACTTCATTATTTATGCCCATTTTTTTACCGGCCTTCAGACAATTGATGAAATTTAAATCTTAACAAGGGCAAGCCCTTTTCCGCAATGGATTGGGATTTAGGTATCAATTAAATAGATCTGACACTTTTTCCTTAAGGCCGCATCAATATCTTTACCTATGCCTTCATCAATCGCCACACCGATGGCAATACCCATGGCGCCCATGGAGGATGACATCATCATACCTGCGCCAGCGCCTTTTCCGGAAAAACGGATCCTATCCTGCTCTATTATTGAGATAGATAGTTGAGCTTTTTGACTTTTTTCATAACGCAGATGAGTGCATCCAGACAAAGTCAAATAAGTGATAATGAGCGAGACTGTTATGAATTTAAAAGCCATTTAATAAACTTTTACTAAGTTAAAGCTGTCTCATATAATAAATATCAATTAAATATATCTGACATTTTTATTTTTTAGACCAGCCTTTCTTTAAAGAATATAATTAATTGCACTGAATAAGGGCCTTTCAGACTTGAGCCCTGTATCTGTTAAACAACCAATTTCGAATACTTTCTTCCAGTTGTTCATCTAAACCTTCTTTGAAAACAGTATATTTGGAAGACAGCCACAAAACTTTCGCCGAATACTCAGACACTTCTATTGGGCATTCATGCACCGCCTCCTCATCAATAGACAAAATCCTTAGCATATCGGTAGATAACCACATTTGTGCTCCGATAGCTTCGATATATCCATTACAAAGCTTCCTTAGCCCTAGATTTTTACTGGTATCTACAACATTTTTCTGCATTGGGTGAGGTAGCCCATTAGACACCAAAGCCAAACCATCTATTGGCTTTCCATGAGCTTGATACTGAACTGGATCAGAAGCATTTTGCCAATATTCGTAATCAATATCTGATAACCACCCTTGCAAGAAACCTGAGTAACTAGAAAATATGTTTATCCAGTCCTGCCACCAACCAGGTTCTTTTGACTCTTTAACTTTCACTTGAAGAAAAGACAAAGAACTATTTGGCACCGCAGCAAAACGAATTGAATATTGATCAGCTTTTATATTAAAAAAATCTCCTTTTAATTTTTTTATTTGATTCCTAAGCTTGTTTATCTGAATTGGCTTATCATACAACTCAATCTCCGATACTGGCGTTAATAATTGCTCAATTTGATCCCAAATTTTTAGACGATCCATAGAGCCAGCAATAAAAACACATTCTAACTTTATATTATTCATATCATAGTTCTTTAATATTCACAGTAACACCTATTGCATTACCATAATCTATTAAGCTTTCAGCATCATTGTATCCACCAGGCTGTACGCGAAGATCTAGCATCTTAGTAGCGGGTTCACCACCAACATAAGCATTTCTATAGTTTAACTCATCAATATGAAGCTGCATACGTCCCATCCAATCAGAGGTACCTGTAGTATCTACAGTTTTTAAACTGACCAAGTTAGTACCCCTTTGAAAATCAACTAGAGGAAAGTAACCATGCATTAATTCACCAACATTAAACCAATCTTCATAATCTGTAGTAGCTAAATATGACTCTATCAAAACTCCCCGATCCATTGGTTTTAAACTATATGCTTCATCAACTTCTACACCAAACTTATCAACTTTTTCATAATATTTCCTTTGTTCAGGTGTACGAATCAAGTCAAGTTCAAAATCTTTATAAAAGTCAGATTCTGCTAGATCCAAATCTATATCAATATCAATCTTAGACTTGGTAATTGCCTTTATAGATTTAAATACTCCAGATCCAACGCCACCCGTTAAGGCGCCAACCCCTGCTTCGGCAAGCTGGGTAGTAAGGTCACCCATTGTTTTACCGATTTGAATATAATCTTCTCTGGACTCAGCAGTAACAACATACATGAGTGCTGAATCAGCCGTAGACTCAACACTATCTCGAATATTTTCCGGCAATTCACTTAGAGATTGTTTTATGGCACCTAATATCTTATCAAATTCACCATTAGCTATAAGGGCACCGAGCTGCTCAAGTTGCTCAGGCATCTCAGCCAATCCATCTGCGTATTCAGTCAAAGCTTGAATAAAACCATCTCTAATAGCTTCATCATTTTCTTTATACTCTTTCCAAGCTTCTCCGGCAGCCCCAAGCATACAACCACCAACATCCACAGAACCTAAACAAGCAGCGCTAGCTTTGAGATGTTTAAAGGCTTCAACAAACGACAACGCATTATTCTCAGCGGCGTTACGACCTGTTAAACCTGCAATTTGATAATCTCCTCCTGCTAAATCCACAGCCATAATTGACATAATTTCAGCAAAAGAAGCACCATTCACACGCCATTGATCAACATCACTTAGGTCTATCGGTGATATTTCTTTATATATTTCAGCTGAAAGCTCACCTACAAATGCACCGCCTGCTCCAGAGCTACAAGAACTACCGATATTATCATCGTTACCACTAGTAACAGCTTTAGAAAATGCTCCCATCCCACATCCTAGAGCCATGTGCGCAAGGTATTTAGAAAGAGTATTAAAGTCAGCATCCCTTATTGCATTAGCACCAGATTCACCAAAAGTACTAACAACTGTTGACCCTATACTTGCAACGAATACATTTTCAAGGTCATCCAAGTTTCCGCCATTTACAAGAAATGATGTTCCAGATTTTACAGCTGCATGTGTTACTACCTGCACTACCTGTCGATTTAAGGATTGAGTAGCAGCTACTTTTGCTGCCTGAATCATATCTGGTGTTGCAGGCCCTTGAGCCAACAAATCATTTACGGCATTTGTTTGAACAGTATCCAAATCAAAGAACGCTACATTTAGCTCGGATATTACACCTGCTGTTACCATAGAGGTTGCGAGTGATTTAAGCGTATCATCTGATGCAAAGTCCTCCATAGCACCACCAATATCACCATTCACAATACCATTTCCTAAAGCAACTGCTCCTTGACTAATAAGGGCAGCAGTACCAGCACTTATTGCAGTTGCTGTAAAACCAGCTGTACCTGCCAATATCGTTGCACTACTTACACCCGTTATCGAGCTCGCTAACCCGGCACCAACAGGACCGGCAGCTAATGCAACCGCAATTGAAATGACAGCCATAAATGCAGGACTTAAAGAGGTGTTACTTTCACTCCATGTTTTATGTTGAAATGCAATTTCGTCCCATTTGAATGCAGAACGGTCAGGATTTGCATCAGCAGCATTAAGCACATCAAGCAGCCATGACATGCCTGGCATAGTAGAAATTTTATGGATATTTGCTCTTAAGCATTCATCTTCAACTTGAGTAAAACCATCGGGATCGGTGAACACTTGAGGCTCTATACCATTTTCATCATTAAAAGCTGCGCAATCTTGACCCTTTAATCCTTCATACTCTACATTGACGCCTTTAAGTGCCTCAACATCGAACCCACCCACAATTGTATTGTAGACAGGTGTTTCAATGTTATGCCCTTTATTTTTGGTCTTAACTGTGAAGAGTCCTTTTTTAACTGAACTATAGGCATAGTGATCTGTTTCTTTGGTCAGCAAGAGATTCACTGCACCATTTGAGGCTTTGACTTGAGTACCTTCAGTGCTTGTAATATCAACGGCTTTTAAGGTGATATCACCAAAGTCACTATTAAGTTTGATGCCCTTACCAGCATCAAGAAGGGAGCGTATAGCAACCGTTTGATAAACAGACTCAGTGACCTTTTTCTTACCAAACTTGCCCTTCCTGTTTTCACTGTACTGACCTAGCTCATCCTCTATCGTAATACCCAGAGCGGCGAGAATTTCTATATGACCATTGACACTGACTATTTCTGCAGCATCGATCATGATGCCGCCACCAGCCATAAGACTTATATTTTCTTCTGCTGTTAAATGTGTTTGTAAATATTCAACGCTAGATTTTGAACCACGCCATTTACCGCTAATATCTTCACCGGAAGTATCTTGCAAAGCACCTAAATAAATATTCCCATCTGCGCCAAAGTTAATGCCAATACCAGCAGAAATATTTGCACCCAACACAGCAATATCGCTATAGCTTCGTACGTTGACATCGCCTAAAGCAGAAATTTCAGCAATTTCTCCAAACCGTGTCCCATGCTCATGACCAAGATCATAACGATGCACTAGCGTTTCAATATTTACTTTCTGTCCCGCTATGATTACATCGCCATTTCCATTCACTAGAGAAGAGAGAATATTAACTGTTCCACCTGCTACGAGTTTTATATCGCTAGCACTTGCAACCGAACTGTTTGTAAGAGTTAGATCATCTACCGCTCTAAGAAAAGCATTTCGACCAAGTTTTACATCAACACCTTCAATACTGATAGTTCCAAAAACAGTATTGCCGTTAAATTCAACCTCATGACCATCTACTTTGAAATCATCAATTGTTTGCGAATTGAGATACACAATTGGTACAAGAACTTGCTTACCATTAATCATTCGCAGCTCTGGCCACACCATATTTGGAAAGCCTGAGTTCTCAGTGTCAAAACCAAGTACCTCTCCGTAACGCTTTGAATAATCACGAGCAAATATAAACGCATTACTGTATAGCGTTGCTAGTTGAACCGCTTCAGTACGATAAGCAGGGTCATCAGCATTTATTAGATGTCGACCTAAATATTGGTGAATTTGGTTACGAATATATCGACTTTGGACAAATGGGGATCCAACAGAATCCCAATCTTCATAGATAGGGATAACAGTAGTAATATCGCCAACAGAAATTGGCACATAGATAGGATTTCCAAGCGCCTCAATATAGTTTGCTTGTAGGTTTTTATAAAAGTCTTTTATTGTGTAAATACCAAGCGGTACTTGATCTAAAATTTCAGTAGCAGCTACATATTGATATGAACTATTAGCTCTCTTGTAAAATTCAGGACTAGAATCTAAATCTAACTTTATATCAGCTGTGGACAATGTTGCCGCTATAGCTACGCTAGTAGTCTGAAAGGCAAACACGAATAACATTATAAAAGCAGTGATGCGCTGCCATACTTTATATTGTGGAGTCATTTTCTGGTTATTAATCCTTTTCATAGTCATTACTCCTCGCTCCACCAATTAAGATCAGAAAGTAGCCCTGAGAACCAATTGACAAGTTCATCCCATAGTTTTAGCAACTCATCGATGATGGAGTATTCTTGATCTTCCAAATTTATGACGTTGCTATCGCCTTCATTAATAATATAAGGCGTCCAAGCGCTACTTGAATAACCGGTTTCCGTGACTGAAGCAGAAATTAAGAGCTGATCACCAGTTGTTTGAGTATCAAAATTCGTACTCGTTACTGTCCAACTGTCAATCCGAGCAGGCATACACCAGCCATAGCTTGGACAAGTCGTAAACTCAGAAGTTACTTCACCAGTAACTTCGCCTTCTTCCCCATACTCCGAGAAGTCTCTATCCATTACTTCATCGACTACCATATCAACATATTGTTCAAAAGGTGATCGATTATAGGAGTCGAACCAAGCTTGATTACCATAGACATCGCCATGAACTAAAAATAGTGAATCAGCCTCATCGCCTGCAGGAAGGGTAATGGTACGACCTTCTGAGTCGGCGGTATATTGTTTACAATAACGCTTCAATAAGATGACCATAGCTGACCTAGAAATTAATTGATTTATACCATCACAATCAGTCAAGTAATCTGATGATTCAATACCTAAAATTCCATTGTGCTCTAGGCCAATATCACGAATCGTTGACGAGTTTAAATAAGCAGCACCATATACTTCAAAATATGCCTGATTATTGATAAAACCTGTTTGGGCTTCTAATTGAAGTTGACCCATCGATAGGATCAAACCAGGAGGAGAAAAGCTATAAGCTTTTGTGTAAAAACTTGTGGTTTCTGAGGTGGTTTGCACCCCATTTGATTCCTCTACCAAGGTGATTTGTTCTTTTTCTAATAAATTGAGTGAACGATACCGCTCATTTGTAATGACAGGGCTCTTGATTGTCATGGTGCCCAACACATCATCCACCTTCATTACTGCCGAAGAGTTTAAAATATAATTCACCGCTTCAACTTCTAGACTTTTTAAGCCTCCAATCATTACTTGACTCATATACCTTTTATCAATTGTATAAGAACCATCACTATTATAAGGCACCCAATATGGGTTCAAGTTTTCTATTGCGGCTGCTTTTATTCGTAGCGATTCACCAACAACGACAGCTTGAGTTGAATCGGGCTTATTCCTTTTTGTAAGATCTTCTTCAAAGATGTCAGACCTATAATATGCCCCCATCCCAACAGATTCATAAATTTCTTCAACCGTATCCAATGCGAATAAATCTGAGTAGTTATGATTTTCAGATACATAAGGATATCTCGAGCCATTTCTAAAGATCCCATTTGCCGATTCAATGGCTAAATCTGGTGCAACAATTATTCCTCCAAAATTGTTTACTATATTATTATCTGCATATAACTCAGCAGTCTCGAAGGCTTCAAGTCTTCCCCTATTAAGAATAAAGCCACCCGCAACTCCAAGATGATCAGTTTGTACTACACCTAAGTTGTGAATATCATTTCTTGAGTAAATATTAACCATCGGTGAGGTTACCGAAGCGCTATCAGAGATGCTAAGTAACTTGCCAGACTGTAAGGTTACCGAACCGTTTGATTGAATGGATGCATCGACAGTAAGGCTATCGCGTAAGGATTGTATCGTTACACTTTCACCTGTCATTTGTTGCTGGCCTTGATAGCGAACAACCGATAGTAAGTCAGACCTGGTATTAATAGAAATACTGCTATTTAATCTTCCTGAGTGACTAATCTTCACTGCACTGGATATAATATTACCACTAATGTTTGGTTCAATAGAGCTGTCCATCGCCTTAACAACGGACTGAGACTCATAGTTCCATTGATTATTGCCCAAAACCAAATTAACGCTGCCGCCCCCCATAGTAAGATTGCCATTTATATCCTTTTCGTAGCCGCCTAAGCTACTTTGCTTAACCCTAGTATGAGTATTAATATCTACAGCAAAAGAAATTTCCCTAGAAACAGCCTCAAATGCAAGCACTCCTGGTGATTCAACACTTCGTAATTCAATAGCTTGACCTGCAATAGGCTGTAATACTCCTACTTGACTATCACTCTCAGAAAGATCGAAACTAGTAGCGACCGTAGCCAGAGTAACTCTATTAAAGTTCTCAAAAGAGCACCCGTTACATTGAAGTGTTTTGCCTGAACCTTTAAGTACTAACAACAAATCTGCGGCAGGACCTAAAAGGGTTATATTATGCAGGACACTTAAATTATCAGCTTGAATGACAATTAGGTCAGCAGCAGCTTGCGGCTCACCGTCTTGTTCTTTAGCAAGATTAATTAGCTTTAAAGGTCTATCAATTTGAAAGCTGATAAATTTATTTATAGACAAACCATTCGTATTTGGTTTGTTTACAATAACAATATCTTGAGTATCACTATTCTCAACGTGAATCGAAGAGATAGGAGTGACTGTTGAAGAAAATGAACTTAATGAACATAAGCTCGATATGACAAACAATAGAAAAGCTTGCATTAAGGTAAACCGCATAGATAGCTCCAAAGCTTTCCAAGGAGACTTCTTGACCAACATCTAAACGCGGCTAAAACCATCCTTGTTATTTATTTCTAATAATTCCATTAAATTTCATACTTATACTAAAATTTAATGAACTGTAATTCAATAACCCCTATTTCATAAATGTGATGCACTAGGGATATATGGCAGGATAATTTTTTTTATGTGGCATTAAGAAAAAATAATCAAACCAGGAATTCGACAGAAAGAAACTATGTAGATAGTTGGACTGCCATAATAATAAAATGAACCTTCCTTATAGCTCTGTTTTCGAATTGTAAACGTTTTAACAAATCAATTTCCTTATAATCAACACTCAAAGCATTTATTCAATATTGATTTCAGTAATCAACAACTCGCTATCAATTGCGTACATCTAGCTCGAATATGAGCGGCTTGTTTTTACATAAGAAGACACTCAGAACCTGTTCATTACCCATTCTTAAAAGCCTCAAGTCGGCATGACTAGCCAGAATCAAGACAGAAAAATTCTCTGTTTTTTTTGCTCGGAAGTAGTGTGTTGAATTTAATTTGAAAACGAAATGATCTGACAGATTACAAGTGTAGATATCGAAAAACCAACTTCCTTTTTTGCCTGTGGAGTGCGAAAACAACGTCCTTATTTAGGCATGTTTATTTTGAATTAAAAAAAGTTTAACTTCAAAAAGCATATAACAATATGTGACTCAGTCACCTTAAAAAATCATTTTTTGATCATTAATTATTCAATTTTAGAATCAAGCAGTTGCTGCTCAAACCCATCTAAAATTGACTGGATTCCTTTCTGAAAAAGATCATAGGAAATATCGCCATTCTTCTTTACTTCTTCTAAGGGGGAGGTAGATATGTTTTCAGCGTTTTTAACATGGTATTGCTTATCTGAAAACGAGAAGTTTATTTCAATATCTGAGACAACAGGATCATTATCCCCAGAGGTGGTTTTAAAACCGTAACGCTCTATTTGAACTGTTAGCTTATCTGCATTACACAACAAATTGGCTTTGGTTGATTCCTCACCACAAAAACGATCCAGCCATGAGTGAGTTTCATGCTCAGCCAAAGAAGAAAACGTATGATGAGCTGAAAATGCTGTATGAATTTCTTTGCTAATACCTTCATCAATCGCTACACCAATGGCAATCCCTGCTGGTCCCATTGATGACATTAACATCATCCCTGCACCTGCGCCTTTGCCTGAGAAACGGATACGATCTTGTTCAGGGGAGACAATATACAACCTGGGCGATGAAGCACTTGCTATATCTAATAAGGAGCAGCCATTAGTTAACGTTAAGCTAATAGCAACCAACATGGTTAATGAATTTCTTATCATATAAAAAGCAAAAACTTTAACATGAGGCATCATACGCTCAGAAAACACTAACAAGGCAATCAATTTTTCGCTATTTATTGATATCTATATATGATATCTCACAAGAGCCTGATCTTAATGGTAGCGTATCATCAGCATACACATTTACAGTTTTACCACTTGCGTAAGCCAGAAATGCCGCACTGACCATATGCGTCTTGCTGGCGTCGATATAAACCCTGTAACCTACTGTGCAGTTCATACTTTCTGCCCACACTAGTGAGGTACTAAACCAAAGCTCAATTGAATCGTCATAAATTGACCCAACATGAAAGTTCCCAACTGAACGTATTTTTGTGATGGTGAGATTATCAATTTGTTGGCCAGTAGCATTGGCAAAAAAACTAACAAGCATAGTTAACAACACCATTATAAATCTATTTTTTTTCATAAATAGCCGTACTCTTCGGCGACACAAAAAAGCCTTCTTAAGACTCATTAATTAAGTACCACTTAATCATTAAGCGATACACCTTTTTGACTTCATAAGCCTTTAATCGGACTTTATGACTAGTAGCTAACTAGGAAAGTAATCGATACACCTTTGAGTTATCGCATTTGAATCCAAAGCATAGGTATTAACTAGTCATCCACTTGAATAATAATTTTATTTTCTATCTATATTTCGGGTTACTTCATATATATTCCGCCAGTAACCTTAAAGTATGGTGAGTTACACTCACCTAAAAATGCAACATCCTTAGATGCTAATTTTGCAGCCAAAATAGTGGAGTAAAGCTTTCCATTTGGGTCTACAGATCCAGCGATATAAGCTGTCGTACAAGCTCCACCATATTTCCAAGCCTCAACAATGCCAGTATCAATATCATCTAAATATAAATAGACATCCCCACTTGCTCCTTGAACATTCAATTTCCCAATTGGCATATAATCACTGATAACTGTCGCGCTAAGTGCAAAAGTTGAATAGAAAAACGAAACCATAAATATGATTTTTTTCATGTTATCCCTTACATATACCGTCTGGTTTAAGCCTTCTTAAGACTTACAAATTAAGTATCACTTCATCATTAAAGCGATACACGATTTTCACTTCTATAATTTTTTATACTTACAAAACATCCATTGTTGTTACTAGAGGCCCATTTGCATCGCAACCAGAAACATAAACGGTCACTTTCTCTTTTGTTGCTTTAGCGGCTAAAGTAATCGCAAGCATTGAGTCTTTTCCAGGGTGTGACACTGGGATATAAAAAGTATTGTCAGTAGATGTACATCCATCGGGGTCATTATGATTACTCATAAATATTCCAACCACTGAGCCATCCGATAATATTTTAATACCTTTAATTTCTTCTCCAGCTGAGTGTAGTCTTCCTGACCCATTCACTGTCAAACTTACACAGATCAAAAGTAGACTCGATATCACTTTTAACACTAAATAATCTCCAAACCAAGTGCCCCTTAAAAGCCTGAACCAGACTTATTAATTAAGTACACCTCAATATTGAAGTGATACACCTTTTGACTTCAATAAGTCATATTCTGGCGCCCAAATTTTTGAGCACACTAATTTTACTATCAAGCGAATTGCGAAGTATCCGCACTACTTCAAGATGACGGAAACGACTTTAGGCCTTCCACCCTGGCAACCGCTTAAAATTATTTGAATTGGTTGTTTACTTAACTTAGCAGCCATTAAAGTAGAGTAAGCTCGATTCTGGGCTTCTAGTGACAAAGCTGTTGAAAGAAAGTATGTATCGGGATCAGTACAGTTTTCTGGGTTTTGCTCTCCATTTAGGTCGTTGATTCGAATCGTATCTGCCTCATACGTACTAGACCAAAGCTCAAAGTTATCCAGAGTTATAAACGTATTCACGGCATGAGCTGGCAACGAAATAAACCCAACAATCAAAGCAATAGATTTAAACAATCTTACATATTTACTCATAACCAATTCTTCCACACGCCATGATTTCAATGACTCAAATAAAGCCTTCTTAAGACTCATTAATTAAGCATCACTTCATCATTAAAGCGATACACCTTTTGGCTTCAGTAGCCTAATTTATTTCCTGCTTTCTTCAATCAAAAAAAGCGATGCCAATTAATTGGGTCGTATTTTCGAAGTAAATTTTAACGGGCTTATCCACGGTGAATGCAGTCAATACAAGTGAGTAAATTCCGTTTCCACCAATAGCTGTATCTTTACTGTCGAAAGTATATTGCACCAAATCTTCACCAGTGCTTGCATCAACAGCATTTACTGTAATCTCCCCTCGGATATTAGTAACACCTGTAATCTTCCTATTCGAGATCGATGCTGAAAATGCCGCATTACAAACAAGGAACAGTAGAGAAAACCAAATTATCTTTTTCATTTTCCAATTCATCTTTGTATTAATTTAAAGACCTAATTAAGCCTGAATCAGACTCACAATTTTGCAGAAGATCACGTTGAACTCTGCGCCTATGGCTAAAATAGCCTAACAATAAAAAGAAGATTAAATCTGAGGAAACACTGAGAATTGACCAGAGTCCTTTGGCGATGAAATCTTCCTTGTATGTACTTTTATTAATTGTCTGTTAACAATCTATTGGTTTCAAGTGCTTTGTAACAGAATGTGACCAATGTCTGCAAAACAATCCTGTTTTAGCCTTTTAAACATTCCTTGCTTCTCCAGAAAAAAACACTCATTGACGTTTAACGTGCTGCGTTATACCATTCAATCATGATTATGACTTTTGGCAACAAAGATACGAAAGAACTTTATGAAGGTGGTAGCCCTAAAGCTTTCCGCGCCTTTCAGAACCAGGCAGAACGAAAACTTCAAATGCTTGAATCGGCAACAACGGTAGAGTTTTTAAGAAGCCCACCAGGCAATCGATTAGAGCTATTAACTGGCAATCGGAAAGGACAATATAGTATTCGCATTAATCAACAGTACCGCCTGTGTTTCAACTTTAAAGACGGCAATGCTTTTGATGCAGAGATAGTGGATTACCACTGAGGATAATATGATGACCAACAATATGCGACCAATTCACCCAGGTGAGATATTAAGAGAAGAGTACTTAAATGCCTTAGGCATGAGCGCAAATGCACTGTCTATTGCATTACGCGTACCTTCTTCTCGAATTGATCAAATTATCAAAGAAAAACGATCGCTTTCACCAGATACAGCATTGCGACTCGCTAAATATTTTGGTGGTGATGCTCAGAGCTGGTTAAACCTTCAAACTACTTATGATCTTAAAAGAACTGAATCTGAATTTGGTTCATTAATTGATGCTGAAGTACTACCTATGGCATCAGGGCAATAACTGATCCACTTAACCCTGCTCAAAATCTTAAAAATAAACCTTGAACAGGTTGATTTAAAGTAGCAAACTATCGGTATAGTTTTAGTCAGTTACACATCAATTTTTTCTGCCAAATCCAAGGCATCATCAATCTCCACCCCTAAGTAACGCACAGTGCTCTCGATCTTTGTGTGGCCTAACAATATCTGAACGGCACGAATATTCTTCGTTTCACGGTAGATAATTGAGGCTTTAGTTCGACGTAATGAGTGCGTTGCATAGATGGCTTTATCTAATCCTATACTCGTTACCCAGCCATCAACAATTCTTGAATACTGACGAGTCGATATGTGTTCAGAATATTTCTGACGACTTTTAAATAAATAATCATCAATGCCTAAGCGTGCACTTTCGATCCAGTTTTCTATTGCTTGCTTTGTCCTTTTCGTGATTTCGAATTGTACTGGCTTACCAGTCTTTTTCTGAATAACCTGAGTCCGAGACAATATCTCGTTACCCCTAGAAATGTCGCACACTTTCAGCCGAACTAAATCACAGCTTCTGAGCATGCTATCTATCGCCATATTAAACAATGCCAAGTCTCTGAGCTTATTGTGAAGTTCTAAGCGAACCCTAATAGCCCAAATTTGGTCGATTTTTAGAGGAAGTTTTTGGCCGACGATTCGGCGAGGTGCCTTTCGGCGTCTTAATTTTTTGAAGAGTGAATATTTCATAGCGATTCTCCTTACTTGAAGGGACCACCACTATTATGAACCTATAGACATTAAATGTCTTATGCTGTCTTTTTCACATAACATAATTAACAACGTTGCTCGCTCTACCTCCCTGACTCAACGAGCAGATTACCGTTAATTATTGTCAGTAACAGTAATTAACTTGAGCGTCCTAAACTGGGGTGTTCGAGACATTGCTGATGACAGAAAATTTCTGATTTTCCAAAACAAAGTCGAGTAACCGATGACAATCATCGACAAGACAAGTCAGTATTCGTGCTAAATTGGTTTAAGTTAGGAATGCCGTGAGGAAAGTAAAGGATTTCGCCTTGCCTTAAATGCGAGGGTCCAGCCTACAATCGCTATAAAGATAAGTAAGCTTACAGAAGAAAAATACAAATACGTAAAAAACCCATAATTATTCAATACGCATAGTTTCGTTGCGACTCTGATTTCTCTAGCATTGAGCTT
>TARA_R110001592_G_scaffold68361_1_pt1 | contig 14168 bp, 9 predicted proteins | sample TARA_R110001592 | Tara Oceans TARA_R110001592 (sample SAMEA4398387) | marine metagenome | biome: Polar Biome; feature: [SRF] surface water layer (ENVO:00010504); material: water (ENVO:00002006), including particulate matter (ENVO:01000060) such as... | depth 5 m
GAAGACTTTAACTCTACTGATAAATCTATAGCTTTGCAAATTGTTTCAGGAAGAGAAGGTATTAGTTTAAGGTTAGCTGAAGCTCTTGTATATTATAATATAGATTTTAGCGCCACTAGTTATTGGCAATCAAGAGACAGGATGACTACTAAAGACAGAAAGTATAATAAGATTTATTGGATATTTTCTGAAGGAGGAATTGAAAAACAAATTTATAAAAGTGTAATAAAAAAAAAGGATTATACACTGCGACATTTTAAAAGAGATTTGTTAACTTTATAATGAGTGAAACTAAAGAAATATTAGGAGAAACTTCCTATACTCAATGGGTTAATAAAAATTTAAGGGTTTGGTGGATTCCAATGATGAACCCTGTTTATTTGACAGAAAACGATTTATGGGATGATTTTTCTGGTTTAGAAGAAAAAATACATCAAATTAACATGTTTGATTAAATTATGACAGAACAACAAGTACAATCTAAAAGAATAAAAGAATTAGAAGCCGAGGGCTATTATGTTTTAAAATTAATTAAAACAAACAAGAATGGAATACCAGACCTTGTTGCGTTTCCTAAAGATTGTAACGCTTTATTTTCAGAGATTAAAACAAAAAGAGGACATGTGTCAGCTTTACAAAAATATAGAATGAAAGAACTTAATGAACATGGGATCAGAACCGAAGTATATAAAGGATAGAGGCTATGATGTGGAGGATGAATTCCTCGACACCTTAGAGGAAGTAGACAGAGATTTGGCTATACAAATTTCACTATACATTGAAGACAATGTGACTGACGTAAGCCCTAACGAACTTACAACTTATGTCTTGGGGGGTATAATACACAAGGACAACAATCCAATAACCTTTGCTGTAGAGGTTTTAAAGCAAAAAGGGGCTTTTGTTACCTTAACTGACTTAAGCTTTATATCTATGGACGAATATTTAGATTTAATAAATATAAATTCTTATATAAAACCCAACAATTAAATGAATTCAAATAAAAAAATTGTAAGAATACTAAAAGACTTGTCTGGAATAGACCCTCTTGAAAATAGCAGAAAAAACGAGTGTGTTGAGATTAGGTCAGTTTTATTTACAATATTAAAATTTAATGAAAAACTAAAACTTCGTGAAATAACAGAGTTTTTTTTAGAAAACAATTATCATTTGGGCCATGCAAGCATATTACATTCTTTAAAGAATTACAATTATTATGCTAAGTATAATACAGATTTAAAAAAATGGCACGACTTTACTGTAGACTGGATATATAGGGGTAAAGCGCCTCAAAATGTAAAACAAAAAATTGCTCTTCTTAAAACTAAAGTAGAAAATTTAGATGAAAAATATTTAAACGAATTGTTAGATTATTGTGATTATATTTACTATAGAGAGAATATAGACCAACAATTAATAAACAAATTAAATAAATTTACTATATTTGGTAAAGATGACTAAGATTTCAGTCGATGACGTAAACGCTATTAAGCACATTAATTATGTGACTAATAAATCTCACGACCTTGTAACTGAATTATATGAAGATCTAATGGAAAGAGATCATAATCAAGCCAAAGTCAAAGCACAAAACATTAGTAAGATTATGGTTGATTTAATTCAATCATTATCAGATGAAATCTAAAAAAGCTGAAGGCCCAAGGCTTAGGCTGTCTATTGAAGAAGTTAATATGATTCGTGAGCTTCGCGCTAACAACATAGACAATGTTAATAATAACTCTGCCCTTACCAATCATTTAAATGAAAGAGGAATTGATAAAGATGATGTTATTAGTGTTAAACATTGGCAAAGTGCAGGTGGAGATTATAGGTTTTCAATTGTAACTAAAGAAGATTTAAGTATAAAAGAAAGTCTAATATTTGATAAAGTAAATAAATTTGTTGAAAAACATTCTCCTGATTATACTGAACTTAAAAGAAAAAAACAATCAGACCCCCATTTATTGGTAATAAATCCTGCTGATATTCATATCGGAAAGTACGCTAGTGCTGTAGAAACAAATGAAGAATATAATTCTGAGATTGCTGTCAAGAGAGTTATAGAAGGTATAATGGGTTTAATTGACAAAGCTCAGGGTTTTCAAGTAGAAAAGATTTTATTCTGTATAGGTAATGATGTGTTACATATTGACAATGTTTATGGTACAACAACTAAAGGAACTCCACAAGACACCGACGGCAAGTGGTGGGAGCATTATGAGCTCGCTTTAGCTCTTTATGTAGAGTGTATAGAAATGTTAAGAAAAATTGCTCCGGTAGATGTTGTACACAGCATGAGTAATCACGATTATCAGTCAGGCTTTCATTTAGCTCACACCTTGCAAGCTTGGTTCCGTAAAGCAAAAGACATAACTTTTGATGTTACAGTAGCACACAGAAAGTATTACAAATATGGAACCTCTTTAATAGGTTTAGAGCATGGTGATGGGGCTAAGATGGATAATTTACCTCTGCTTATGGCTCAGGAAAAACCCCACATGTGGGCTAACACAAAAACCAGGTATTGGTATTTACATCACATACATCATAAAGTCAAACATAAGTGGAGAGACGCCAAGGACTTCATAGGAGTCACTGTAGAGTACATGAGGTCTCCTTCCTCTGCTGACAGCTGGCACTCACGAAAAGGCTTTAAAGGAGCTCCTAAGGCCTGTGAAGGGTTTATTCATCATAAAGAGCTTGGTCAAGTGGCTCGACTAACTCATTATTTTTAATAGCTAAATTTTTGCAACTTAATAGAATAGAACATTTTTCGTAATCCTCCTCGTTTTCAAAGTATTCTATTAATACGTCATAAACATCGTTTTTCATTGGGATGATTTTTCTGGTAGGATTAAATATAAGAGTAAAATTTTCATCACATTTTACAAGTTGCTGATAACTAACTTGATTAGTTATAACATAATAACTATGTATCATACATTTATGTTCATCGAATACTTTCACTTTTTATATCTATATCTTTTGTCCAACATTCTTTGCCTTAAATCTTTTTGTCTTTGTTTAAATTCTTGCTGTCTTTTAAAAGCAGGTGAATTTTCAAGACGTTCTTTTTGTTTTTGTTCTCTTTCATAAAGAGCAGGCATGTACTTTTTCTTTTCTGCATTGGTCATTCTAAAAGGTTTTCCTTTACCACCTTTTTGACCTTGTGCGTATTGAGAAAAATTAAATAATTTTAATACAAATTGACCGAAATCATTTGAGTCTGTAATACTACCCCAGTTTTCAGCAAACTTTTTAAGTTGTGGAGCAGGAACACCAGTGACTGCTATTAGTTCAACCATTAATTTATTCCATTTTTCTCTTTTTTTAGATGGATCTTGAGTCGCCATCATATCTTTATACAATTTACCTAAAGCTGCAGCTTGGCCTAAAACAGGAATAGTTTGAGCTTGACCAGCCCAAGGCTTACCTAAAGCTGCGTCTGAAATACCCTCAGCTATTTGACCTACAATAAATAAAGCATTTATATTTCCTAAAAGAGCCGCCATCCCAAGCTCTTCCTTATCTTCATCATCGAAACGTCTAAATAACCCAGGTAATCCTTGAGAAACCCACTGAAATAAAACAGGCATTACAACATGATATATTGCAAAAGATTTAGCGCTTTTAGTTAAACTTCTCCACGCGTTAAGAGAACCGTCTTCATTAAGAACACCCTTACCTTCTTTCCCACCACTTTTAACAATACGATACATGTTTCTAGCAGCAATAATCTCTCTTCTAAAATATTGCTTAGGTGTAGTTAAGAACATATTAAAAGCTCTAACTAAAGCTCCCTTGGTTTGATAATAATCTTTATCCTGTAAATCATATGATTGCTGAGTTCTCAAGGTATCAGCTTCAAACTTTTTAATAGCAAAATCTATAACTTCTTGATCTGTAGCATTAGGGTTTTTAGTTTTGAATTGATTTTTATAATACAAATAATTAGGAAGCCCTCCAAAAATAATAGCACCCTTGTCACCTACCATTGTAGTCCACATTAACATTTTAGTAGCTGTATCTAAATTTTGTTTACTTAATCCAAACTGTTCAAGTAAGCCTCCGTTCATTTTTTCAAACTTACTATCAGAATAATTTTCTACAGCTCTACTTATAGGTTGGTTGTATCTATCTTGAAGAACAACTGAGTTTGCCATTATTTCTTTAACTGTAGAGTTTACTTTACCCAGACTGTTTACTCTGTATTTTATCCAATTACGATACCCTATATCATTACCATAAGTAACAAAAGATGTCATCTGTTTTAATATAAGAGTTGGATTAAATCCTAATCTAGAGAATAAAAAAGTGTTGTTAAAAAAACTTATTATTTTAGTTTCTCTTTGGTTTTGAACACCTTTGTTCGCTATTTTTTGTATACTATCATTTATGTATTTATATATATCTGAACCAAATTTATTTTGAATAGTTTCTTTTATAGCAGGAGAAGTAAATAGTTTGTTTATATCTCTTATAGACTCAGCATAAGCTGAGAAATACTCCATGTCTTTAGTGTAATTTAACATGGCATCAACTCCATCTACTTTTTGAATAGGATTAGAATTGCTCATTCTAGCCTTAGAACTTGCGGCTACAACATTTGTAATCCAAGAATTACTGTCAGCTAATAAATCCAACCCTTCAGCATCCTCTTCATTTTGCCTATAAACTCTTCCCGCATAAAACTGATTCCAAGGCATATCAGTCCTGTATATAGCTTTATAAGTTTGGTTATATTGCTCGTAAACTGAGGGATAATAATCCTCTATCATCCACTTAGAAAAATTAATTAATTTAGGGTCTAATTTATCTTCTATTTCTTTTTTTATACGAGAATTAAATTCATTATCAAAATTACCTGTAGGATTAAAAGTGTTGATCATACTCTCACTTAAAGAAGGATCTTGCATTTGCGCATAATAATACATTAATTGATTTTGACTTATTTTTAAAGTATTTTTATCAATCTTTATATTTATTTGATTTATTTTATCTTTTAATTCATTTGTTAAAACAGGATTTTGTTTTTCAATTTCAGCTATTTGATCTAATAAATTTTTATTTTTAGCTTCACTAATAATTAAAGTTTCAGTTTCTTGAGAGTTTTTTCTGTTTACTTTTACCCATTTGTTTCCAAATAATTCAGTCATTTTATCACCAAAAACAATTTGTTGATTTAACATTCTTGCTTTATAAACTCTAGAGGATGCTCTTATTGATTCAGAAACAATTTCATTCAAAGGGCCTCCAAATATTTCTCCAGGCTGAGTTGATATTCTATCTATTAATCCCGATAAGTCTTCAGCAGTACCAATTATTATATTTTCAAGCTTATTTAAAGTGTTTAAAACAACTCCTTTAAATCTAGCTTTTACTGTTGACGCTTTTAAACCTCCGCTTCTTTTTTGGTCTAATGAAATGTCTTTTGTCATTTTAGCAAACTCTTTATTAATCATTCCCTCTGTAATGTCTGACTTATCTATACCTTGATCAATTAAAGATTGTTCCGCATCCAGGTCTACGCCCGTCATTTGTTCATGAGCAATTCTTTCATTCTTTCTATATTTTATAGCGTCTTCTAAAAGCTGATATTCTAAAATAGATTTACCAGTTTCTTCTATTTGATTTAAATTAGATATTGCGGTAGATAATAAAGTGGTTTTGTTAGGATCATTCATTTCTTCAGAAAATGAAATGTTAATTTGCATTGCTATAGTAATTTCCGTTGAACGACTATCTGTGTCGGTAATTCCAGATTCAATTTCTTCTTTAGAAACTTCATTATACTCTTTTAATAATTTTTCATTAATAGCGGTAATTTGATCAGATGTAGATTTTGGATCTACAATCATTGCCTTTATCCTATCTAATTTTTTTCTTGTTTCATTATCAATCTTAACACCCTTTAATCTTCCAGATTGGATGACTCTATATGATTTATCTAAAATTTTTAAAATAGAAGTTTGTAAAGACTTATTAGTTTTAATAGTCACATCTTTAAACACTTCATCTTTGACGGATTCAAAATTTGTTTTATTTATTCTGTTTACCTTATCAATTAGCTTTGTTATTTCTCCTTTAGTGTACAAAGTTCTTGGAAGAACCTGTCTTATATAATTCCTTAATTCTCTTTGAACTGCTTTAAGATTTTTTTCATCAAACTTAATTTCGCTAAACCTTTTATTTATAGCTTTTATTCTTAACGGATTAGCTCTTAAAGGATCTGGAATTAACATTTCAAGCATGTCTTTTTCCATAGCCATTTGTTGTGATGTAAGCTTACCTCCTTCAGCTCCTTCATTTTTATATTCAGTTAATGAAGTAAAATACTCAATAACTTTTTCTCTAATTTGCTCCTCATTAAGTGGAGTACCTTTTACTGTTACAGATTTCTTTTTCTCGTTGGCTTTTAAAATTCTTTTATAATACGAATTTATTTTTCGCATTAACTTTAAGCCAGCTAAAAATCCACCTTCTATGTTATTAAAACTTTTCGGATATTCAGTAAATAAATATGTTCCATAATCACTTTTTTTAATTATATTGTCTAGTATTTCAAAAGCATTATTAATTTCAGCAGATTTAAATTCAGGTATACTTTTACCGTCTAGAGTTTTTTTACGTCTTTGTAAATAATCTTTTATAGCAGCATCTCTAAATCCAGCTTCTTCTCTTCCAACAATTATAATTTTTAATAAATCATTTTGATTATCCATTTTTTGCTGCCTCCCTTGTCTTTTTGGTTTTATTATTTTACCACCGGGATTTAAAACATAAATACCACCTCCACTACCATAAGCCCCTTCTGGAGCTCGTATAGCTTTATAACCTGGGCCTATTTTGTTCCATTGTCTTTGGATGTCTGACACATCAGCTTGCTTACTATAATAACCACTATTTGGCATGTATGTTTGTAGTATTATTATGTCTTCAGTTATTTTTTGCTGTCTCCCCTTTTGTGGTTTAGTAATAGTTTTTACTGCCGTTTTAGTTGACCCACCATAAGGAGCTATACTAGAAGTTTGCATTGAAATGTTTGTACCGTCTATTTTTCTTTTAATTTCTTCTGGCACTATTTCTCTAGCATTTATTTTAGTATCAGGAACACCCACAACTTCTCCTAATATATCTGTAGAATAAGTAGAGTGATTTGAATTACCTCCTAATCCTGTTGGTTTTAAAACCATCATTATATCGTTTTGAGCAAATTGATTATCTTTATAAAATCCATCTCTTAAAGATTGAAGATCTACAAATCCACCTAAACTTTTAATTAATGCATGAAAATTAGTGTTAGGTTTTTTGCTTTGTTCATTTACACCTATTAAAAAGTTTTTTCTTTTTGGACTTCTCCTCATTGCTGGCCAACTATCAAATTCTTCTAAAGCCTCTTTTATTGCTTTAGTTGGTTTAGTTGCTAATGCATCTTTTGCAAACTTTTCAAAATCACCTAAATCATTAGCGTATTTATCAAATACCTTTTTATTAAACAACTTGCTAGTTTCAGGAGATCCACTTATGATAAAAATATAATCAGCTGCTTTTATGTTTTTACTTAATTTTGAATCATCTAAACCACTTGCCCATATAGCTTTCTTTTTTAAATTTTCTGGCTGTAAAGGAAAGCTTGGCCCTGCATCCATTTTGACCCCATCTACTTCGCCTAGCCCTAACTGATCTGCAACCCAAAACCAAACCTTTTCTTTTTTATCTGCAATATCATCAATAAGACTATTTATATCTATTTTTTTATCTGGAGTCACTAATGACAATGGATAATTTTTATCAAAATTTATTTTTTGCTGTCTCCCCTTTTGTGGTTTATTTATTTCAGTTGGATTTCCAATCGGGGCAGTCCCTTCTTTTTCTATTTGTTCATTTATTTCATCTAAAGTTATTAAATCATTTTCTTCGATTACTTTTCCTTCCCTTACTTTAGAAGAAAAAGTATTAAGAAAATCAACAACACCCTCATCTGTACTTGTAAAATTACTAGGTATGTTTATTCCAAATTTCTTAGCTATTTTTCTAATAAATTCAATTACTTTATTTTTAGAAGGTTTGTTTAAGCTAGTGTATTCACTAGCCATTATACCAAACAACTCAGCTAATTCTTCTTCGTTTTTAATATCTTGTCCGTTATATTCTTTAGTAAAATTGTCTATTCTTTTTGCTAAAATTGAATTTTTAGGTAATGTTTTTCTTACTGATGCTATTAGCTTGTTAGCAGCTACTATCGCTCCTTTGTCACCAGCTTTTATTTTTTGCATAAATACAGCGTGAAATATTTCATGAGCAACAGTAGAAGTTTTAGCGGTTGTTAGATTAATATGAATTACACCACTACTAGAGTTATAATAACCTCTTCCTTTAGGAGCAAATTTTTCAAACTCTTTATTAGATTTATGCAAAACAATTTTAACATTAGGAGCTATTTTTGATATGGCCTTGGCGCCTTTTTTTGCAATTCTAATTATTCTTTGCGCAAGTTTAGTGTTTTTTAATTCGTTTCCTTTTTCTTGTTTATTGTTTATACTTAAATTAGAAGTAGGAGTCTCTACACTTTCAGAAACATTCTCACCATAAAACGCATCTATATCACCCCTTTCTTCGGGAGTTACTTCCTCTTCCGACTTCTTGTCGTTGGCGCCCTTTCCTTTGGTTTTGCCCTTGTCGGTAGATTTAGGGTTGAGTACATTTTGTCCCACCTCGCCGCCACTTTCGGGAGATTTTTCTGAAACCATCTTCTCTGTGCTTTCGATTTGTAAGGCATCTTGTTCGTTTTTAATTTGTTCAACTGTAGGGTTTTTCACCCCTTTCTTTTCTAAAGAAACAACAGCCTCTTCTTCTGTAACTAAATTAGCTTCAGAAATACCCTCTTCTTCTGTGCTTAAATCAGCATTGTCTTGAGCTTGATTAGATCCTATCTTATTTAATTGTTCTGTAATTTCATTAACTCTTTTTTCTTTAACCTTATAAGAACCTAAATCCTTATCTATTTTTTCCATTTCAGACTCTAAATTTTGTTTTTCAAAAACTAATCCTAAAGCTTCTTTTCTTGATTTACTATCTAAATCAATAGGTAAACTATTAGCAGCTCCTTCTAAAACATTAAAATCTAATAATTGTTTAGCGGCTTCTTTTTTTGTTATGTTACCGTTAGCAACTTCTAAGTCAAGTTTTTTCTCATACGCTTGCTTAGTTATATTATCACCCCTAATCATATCAAAGAGTTCTAAAGTCTCATCACTAATATTATTTCCTTTGTTTTTATTATAATCATATATCATAGCCTGTGGCACACCCATCACAAAACCTCCTACGGCTTCAGCAGCTGCGGCATGAGCAATTTCATTATAAAATTCTTTTGACCATAATTCAGGAATATCAAACATGTCTTTATTGTTCATGTTATTCCAAATGTCTTTGTATCCTATTTCAGCAAATTGTTGTGCAGCTCCTGTTTCTGCTTCAGCTAAAGTAGCTTTAGCTAATATACCAGTTGCTTTAACCGCTTTATTACTGTATAACCCTCTAGCTAAATCATTCTTAACAATTTTAGTAATTGCTATTTTAAAAGCTGTAGCATTTGCTCCTTTAGGAAGCATGTTAACCGCCCGATTCATTATACCAGTCATAATAGTTTTGTTACCTACTATATTTCTAACACCAAATCTTTCTAAAATACCTACTGTAATTGCAGTTGGTAATACTATTTTTTTCTTTTCAGCTTCCGTAACAAATTTAAAATCAGGATCTAAATTCATTTCTTCATTCATTGATTCTGCTTGTAATAATGAAAATCCAATAGTTTGAGCAATTTGACCTTTTGTGCTTAATCCTAAATATTTACCTGCTATATTTCTTAAATTTGATAAAGGCCCTGTTGCTTTAATTCTACCTCTTGACAATAAAGTTAGTGCTAGTGCAGGAGCTGACTCTGCAAGACCAGCTAATCCTTCTACAATAATACTATTCTGTTGTTGTAAAGCAAAAGCTTCGTCTGAAACATCATCAAAACTTAACGGCTCTCTAACTAAATAGTCTATTGCTTCTTTCCCAGGTTTTTTAATAGATTTTATTTCATCATCTAAAACTAATTCGTTTAACCTGTCAGCGGCATTAGAACTTTCACCTTCTGCATATATTTTTCTTGTGTCTGAAAAATCCTTTCCTGTTTCTGGGTCTAAATTTTTTAATCCAGCAATCCATTGATCATAAGCTTTTTTATCTTTTAGTAAGCCTTCAGGAACATTATAACCTAAATCTTTTGCAATTTCTATTGATCTTTTTTTTCTATACTCGGCTTTAATTGGGTCTACCATCCCTGGTATATATTTTTCTAAAGATTGCATTTTACCAACTAACTCCTCTACTCCTGTTCCATATACAGATTTTAATCCCTTAGAAATACCTCCTGAAATTTTATTTACAATACCTTTTATTACTGAAGAGTTTTCAGAAGCTTTCATATCCATATAGTTTCCTACACTAGAATTTATTTGAGAACTTAATTTTTTATATTCAGTCACATCAGAACTTATGTTAGATTTTATTTCAGATAATATTTTTCCTTGTTGTAATTGATTGTTGTAAGCTATTTTCCAGGCTTCTGTAGCCTTTTCTTCTGGAGAAGATTGAAGCAAAAGATCCATAGCTTGTTCGTGAACAGTAGTTCTTGCTAGGTACGCTTTAGTTCTTTTATTAATAAGATTGGCTTTATCAGAAATATCTTGAATATCTTCTTTTGCCGCCTCAGCACTAAAATATTTTTTTCTATTTATATCGTAATCAGCATATATGGTTTCGAGTTCTTTGTCAGTTCGTCTATTGGCTTTTAAAAAAGCTATTAATTCTCTAGAGCCTTTACTTTGTCCACCAAAAACATCCCCCATAATAGGATCTAAGTCTACAGTTAAAGTTTTACCGTTATCAGCAACTACAGTCATACCATTAAACCCACTAAAAAAACCTCCTCCTTCTTCAAATTTAAAACCATAATCACCAAAATGATATTTCATTCTAGCAACTACTTCTTCTTCTTCTCTATCTATAAGGTCTGGGGTAATATATGCTAAAGATTTATCAAATTCACTAGCTGTTTTGTCGTATTTTATTACATTATTCTTGCCTTGTTCCCTAGGATCATAAGCTACTATTTCTTCAACAATATTTTCATTTTTAAGTTCTTTAGGTTCTTCTTTAATTATCTCTAAACCTTCAGCATTTCTCTCTATATTAGGAATTACTTGAGGTGTATCCGATAAAACTTGTTCTTCCACCACTTCTGCTCCAGGAGATTCCCCATCTTGAAGAGGAGGCGTGACAGGTAATTGAGTAGAGTCTTTTTTTTTTACGCCATATTTCTTTAAGAACGAAGGCTTGTCATTGGTGTAAAGTCCATCTCTAGATACAACTTCAAAAACTTTGTCTTGATATTCAACATCTTGAAATTGTACTTTAAAATCTTCAAAAGATTTAGTATAATAGCCGTCTCGTGTTAATACATCAAATAATTGTTGTAAATCTCCCATATTTTATTAATCTAATTCGCCACCACTTTCTTTTTGGCCTCCTTTAAATTTCTTTCCTTTTTTTCTTACACCTTTTTTATAACGAGTCTCTCTTGTCTTGTCTTCGTTTTGTTTAATAAACTCAGCTGCTTCATAAATCATTTGATTTAACTCTTGAGGAGTAGTTCTAGATCCAGGGCTTTGGCTTGTTTGTCTTTTAATAACTTGAATTTTACCATTTGCATCATAATACTCAATTTCTAAAACATTATTTCCTGTGTCTCCTCTGTCATAAACCACTCTTGCTCCTCCTGTTAATTCAGTAGGTAAATATGAATTTAAAACTTTATTACTTGCTTCCTGTATAGTTGAATCTTTATTAGTATAACCTATATTTCCACCAAACGCGTCATCTAAATATTCCGTACCACTCATTATAGTTGGTGCACCCAGTTTGTCAAGTCCCTCGACCACAGGATCACTAGAAGATGGAAGATTTCCGGTTGGCGGTAATGAAGAATATTGATCCGCTTTTTTACCTCTTAAAATTCTTTTCTTTAAAGCTGCTATTTCTTTTTTATTTTCAGAAGTAATAGTTTGTTTAGCCTTTTTAATTTCTTCAGGAGTTGGATTGGCATTTCCAGCAGCTTTTAAAGCTTCTTTAGCGCCTTCATCAGTCCCTTCAATTGCGGTTGTTTCTTCTACTATAGCTTTAGCAATAAGATCTGGGCCATTTGCACTTTCTAATAATTTTTCTCTTTCTTCAGCTCTCTCTTTTTCGGTTGGATTAATTTTTCCAGCTTTTTTCAATCTATCATCTACAAGCCTGTCTGTTGCTCTTTGATTAAGTACTCTAGCTGTGGTTTGTTCACTAGTTTCGTCTATTCCAGTATCAGTAAACCCTCCATCTTTTTCTGCTTCAAATAAATCTCTTGCTTTTTTAAATGAGCTTTCGTCTTCATTAGTAACGTATCTCCATAATTCTTTAGATATGGTTGCGCCATCTTTTATGCTTCCGTCTTCATTAAATCTATCAATAGGTTGTTCAACTGTTCCGTCTTGATATGTAATAATCATTTCCTTATCAGTTCTGTTAATACTATCTATTAATCGTCCACTTCCGTTTTTACCTCTAGCAATATTGTTTAAAGAAACAATTCTGTCTCTAGCTGTAGCACGATATTCGTCTTCGGTTCCAGAAACTAGGTTATCTACGTCGTCCATAAAACCTATTAATCTATTTTCCTCATCTGTTTTTTCGTCCTGATATTTGTTAGGTGGTGTTGGCGATCCTTGTGCTTGTTGCTTAAATCCTATTGCCGTTTCAATAGCAGCCTCAGCTAAATCTTCAGCTCTATCTTCTTGTTCGTCACTTAATGAAAGTACAACAGTTCCACTAGTAGTGTCACCTTTAATAAAAAATTTTTCATCTAACCCAGGATTGTCTCTTTTAAACTCCTTAAGAGTATTAGCAATTTTATATCCATTATCGGTTAAAATTTGAGTTGCATTATTTGGATCTACAGTTAACAAATCAATTTGATCTTCTAACCATGTCTCATAAGTTTCACCTTCTCCAAATTTTCCAAATTTCCTAAAGTCTTCTCTAGTTATAACTTCACCTCTATCTTTTCCTCTTGATGATCTAATAAACTCAGCTAAAGGTTCTACTATATTATTAACTTCGTCTTTTAGTATTCTTGTTTTATTTTTATATTGCATCCTAGCATTCATAGAGTTAGGATTCATAAAATATTCAGGATTTTTTTTAGGGTCAGGCATTTGATTATAATTTCCTTCTTCATCTTGACCCATAGACACTAATTGTAGCTGTCCATTATTGGGATTTGTCCATAACATTTTATCTTTTAAATTTCCAAAAGAAGAAGTTGAGTTATTAGCAAATTGTTCTATTGAAGATGCAGAGCCGTCTTCTACAGCTGCCATAGCTTTTTGATACCACGTGTCGTAATTTTTAGTTGCCTTGCTTAAATTTGCATATCCAGTTTTTGTAGATTGTGAAAATAATTGAAAATCCTCTGGTTTAGTTAATCCTCTTCTCATTAAATCTTGTTGAACTAATAAAGAGTCTTTAGTCATGTTAGATGCTCTAAGAAGTAAACTCATAGCATCCTGGTTTCCTATATCTTGAACCTCACTAAGTTTTTCTATATCTTTTTGAGTTTGCGCTTCTATAGCAGCTTTCCTCATTTTTCTGTCAGCTACAATAGTCCCTATCGTGTTTGTTAAATCACCAGCTATTTTACCCCAATCAACATTACTTCTTTGAGCATCTCTTGCTGCATATATAGAATATTTATTAGGATTAACCGCACCTGGTTTTCTTCTTTCTGCCATTAGTTATAATATTTTTGAAAATCTTGATCACCAAATTTAATTCCTCTAGAACGCCTATAATCCCTTCCTTTTGGAAACATCTTAGAATAATTATCTGTTAAAATTTTACGTTTTTCAATATCATTCATTGCTCTATACATTCTTTTATCAGTATATTGAGCTTCACCAAAACCTGTTTCTCCTTCTTTAGCGCCTTTAACAAATAATGGGTTTTGTTCAAATAAAGGCATTTCAGCACCAGTAATAGGATCAAGTCTAGTCATCCCTACTTTGTTTGCACCTGTTGCGCTA
>TARA_R110001592_G_scaffold2663_2_pt1 | contig 14162 bp, 17 predicted proteins | sample TARA_R110001592 | Tara Oceans TARA_R110001592 (sample SAMEA4398387) | marine metagenome | biome: Polar Biome; feature: [SRF] surface water layer (ENVO:00010504); material: water (ENVO:00002006), including particulate matter (ENVO:01000060) such as... | depth 5 m
ACCTAACTCATCCATAACTTTCTTGATGAGTTCTGGAGTCCCATCGGTCGAACCTGTATCTGTAATATCATATCTGTCAACGTACTTTGCCATTGAACGAAGACATTCTTCAATAATATGAGTTTCATCTTTAACAATCATGCATAGTGTAACGGTGGGCTTCATAATGTTTCCTTATTAATTAAGACATAAAACGATCAGCAATGTCTGTGGTAGCCGTGCTACTGTAACTGCTGTTTAAGTATTTATCTCTCTTTGTTTCTTCTTTTTTTGGTGAGTTTTTCGCCTGCTCAGAAATCCACTCATATGTTTTTTCCATACCAGTACGAAGTGTCTGGGTTGGTTCCCAATTGAGCTTTTCTTTGTACAGGTCGTTGTCTGAATTTCTACCACGAACACCTTCGGGACCGTCAATATTATTAATTGTGATATCCTTTCCTGAAATATCAATAACCATTTTAGCAAGATCGTTAATTGCAATCATTTCTTCTGACCCAATATTCACAGGACCAGTCCAGTCAGATCGCATGAGACGAAGAGTGGCTTCAATGCACTCATCAATATAAAGGAATGATCGTGTCTGTAGTCCATCACCCCATACTTCGATAGAATCTCCATCTTTCGCTTCAGCAACCTTTCTACACATTGCTGCTGGAGCTTTTTCTTTACCACCAGTATATGTTCCCTGCGGACCGAAGATATTATGATAACGAGCAACACGAACATTCATGTCATAATTTCTATTGAACGCAAGATAAAGTCTTTCGCTGAATAGTTTTTCCCAACCATACTCACTGTCTGGATCTGCTGGATATGCAGAGTCTTCTGAACACTTTGGATTATCCGGATCAAGCTGATTGTGTTCTGGGTACATACAAGCCGAAGATGAATAGAAAACCCTACCAACATTATACTTGTGACAGCGTTCTGCGATATTCAAATTAATCAACGCGGAGTTATGCATAACATTTGCATCATTCTCTCCAGTGAAGATGTACCCTGCACCACCCATATCAGCAGCAAACTGATAGACTTCATCAAACTGAAACTGTGGATCAAATAATTCATCACACACCTTTTGATCTCGTAGATCGCCGATGACAAAATGATCAGCGGGTGATTCTTCAAACTCTGGATACTTGAGGTCACAGACCCGAACCCAATGCCCCTCTTCTTTAAGTTGCTTTACCATATGCGAACCAATAAAACCACCACCACCAAGAACCAATATATTTTTTCTGTCTCTATTCATTTCTTATTCATTTCCTTAATTGTATCCGTACTAGAATATTGTTCTATTCTATCGAAGAAGAGTATATCACCAGAGAAGTCCTCCCCTACAATTTTACCAGAATTTTTATACTCGCTACCAAGTATTCTATGATCTGGTTTATAAAATTTTAAATGGTCAATCAGTTCCTCGTCTGAGTCAAACGAAACAACATGATCTATGTACTTAATTGATCGCAAGATTTCTATTCTATCCTCTAACGTATTGATTGGTCTGGTGTTCCCCTTTGATTCATTTATCCTTGCATCGGTATCTGTACCCACGACAACATAGTCACCGACTTCTCGGGCATACTTTATCATCTCTATGTGTCCCCGATGAAGAACATCAAAACAACCATTTAACCAAACTCTTTTCATCATCCACTCCAAAGACCGACAGGAGTTCTACCACTTATTTTATAAACCCAATAGTCAAGAAGATCCTTAAGTGTTTCATCGATTGAAATTTCTGGTTTCCAGCCAGTCAAATCACGAAGTTTAGATGTGTCTCCAATCTGAACTTGAATATCAATGGGTCGATAAAACTTAGGATCAATCTTCTTTTCGATGTCAAGTTCTGACATTTCAATCAGTCGATCAGTAAAGAATTCCATCTTACGGAGTTCGGAGCCACATACATTAAAGACACCGCCACTTGATTCTTCATTTTTCATGAGTTCATAATACGCGGAAACACAGTCGCGCACATCAATGACAACTCTTTCTGTCTCCAGATTACCAACACCCAAAGTTCTGTTATCATCACCAAGCATCATGCGGGCAATCTGATACGCATCACATGAAATTGAGAAGATGTTACCTCGTCTCGGACCAGTATGAGAAAACGCTCTAGTTATAAACCCATTAAGTTTTCCGTTGGTCATTCTTTCTTGCATATAAAGATCGATTGCTGCCTTAGATGAACCATAAGGATTGCTTGGGGATAGTCCTACATCTTCATGTAGAAGTCCAGTGTCCTTACAGGTATCACCATAAACTTCAGAGGTAGAGCAGAACATAAGTTTAGTATCACTACCTTCAAGTGCCGTAATCAGATTAACACTCGCATTCACGTTTTCGTTGAAAGTCAAGATAGGATTATTGAAACTCGTCGGAGGATGGGACTGTGCGGCGAGATGAAACACTCCATCAAATTTATTTTTCTTGATCAGATCAAATACTGAATGGGGATCCTTAAGATCCATGTAATGGAACTTTATCATTTTCAGTTCTTCTGGAAGAAGCATGTCCAATAGATCTTGTTCTCTACCATTTGCAGTTCTTACAATACCATGAACTTCATGGTCATCTGCGAGTAGTAGTTTTGCTAGATGTGGTCCTGCAAACCCGGTAATTCCTGTAATCAAATATCGCATATTTTTTTCTCCTTTATTTGGTCCATATTCATAGTATAACACATATATTTAAAAATACTTACTAAATCCTTTTTCGGGATCATATTTACACTCCGTATTTTCCACTTGTTCTTCATAAAAATAATTATCTTGTCTCATGTACATGTCATATGGGTAATGACCATTATTTGCGGGAAATCTTTTCAACCAAAGCATATCGATTTTTGGAAAAGGTTTAAATATCTGATCTCTTAACTCGGCATAAACTGATACTGCAATATCTCTTGATGGGGAAATGGTATGTAAATATTCATGTTGGTTTTCAAAATGATGCTGAACTCTAGAATCAAACTGTTTCATGTAAGTTAATCCAAACCAAGAGGGGATATTTAGTTTGTCTTCATAGTAAGACATATCTCCGTTTGGGGGAAGATCTAATATTTTCTGGTCCAAATAGTCACAAGAAAGTAGACTCTTTACATCTTCAGTGTATCCCCAAAAAATGTGATCCTGAACAAGATATGGGTTATTTGCGTCAATACCATTAACAAAAAGATATCCCAGAGGAACTGTGCCATCAATTTTTTCAATATTGATTTTATCGACGTAAAAATCAACAAATGCCTTCATCATAGAAAATGAATGCGGGTAGATAAGCTGATCACTTCGTATTTTTATAGAGAATTTAGAATCACACAATTTAAGTGCTTCTTTAGTTGATTTCAATTGAAGATTCATATTGTTTTTATGTGGTATCAACTTTTCACTTTGAATAATTGTAATTTTTTTGTTCTCTCTGTGTTTATCCGGAATAACTTCGTCTGTCCATGTGGACACGATTACCTTATTCACAAACCAAAATTTAGAGTACTCGTTTGCTATGTCGAGGGTATCGACTTGTGTACCATTAACAACATTACTTGATATCGGTCCTTGCAGGATTATATCTGTGTCAGGTTTAAACTCTAACATCAAAAATCTCCTATGTGTAATCTAAAGTACTTATCTGAATGAGTTCCTTTACAATGAAAACCGAAACTATCATCTGAACTAATATTCAAAGTGATTCCTTCACTCCCTTTGTCAATAAGACGGCCGTCTACAATAGTTTTTGATTCACACGAAAACGATGCCGCTACGTCAATAAGTGGCCACTTACAACCCATAGATTCCAATTCTGGTCGCATACCAATACAAATCACCGCATCTTCTGGTATGCCTGTATATCCATCAACATATAAATCCTTAACTCCAGACATTAATTTTTTAGATCTAAGAGTAAATCCACCATTACCAACTTGGTATGGTGTGGGTGAATTTATCATTTTTTCGCTAATAATTGGATCATAAGTTTTTACAATCTCAGATAAACCAGAATAATCCCAAGGGGCTCCAATATAATCATAGGTTAAAAATGCTGGATCCCACAAATGGGGATTGACAACAAACCCATCACCCTGAACCAACAACATGTACTCTGTTTCAATATACGAAACCAATTCAGTCAAAGTAAATTTTTGACATTCATCATATGTTAATTTGTCTATCTTCACCGTATCACAAAAATCATATTGATCATTTGATGCGCTGAAAAGAATACTTTTTCCAAAAGTTATATTTTTTCTAGAATATTTCATAGCAAGAGCAGTTTCAATATCACCACCTATACCATCTATACCAACTAACGTTACATCATTTAAATTAATCATACTAACATTTTTCCGTTGCAATTAAAATAGATTCGACTCCGGGAAGATTATTGAAATTATCAAAAGAAATTTCATAAGCACCATTTATCTCTTTAAGAGAATCCCTCATTTGATCTATATTATCCTGATAATATAGATTCATATCATCAACCAAAATTCTATCACACTTACGATTATATTTTTTTATGATTGCTAATTCCTCTCGGGCTGGTGCGCCACCACCCTCATCATGTGCGTCCAACCAGAAAAAACACTTATCTTCTGCACTGAGAAGAGACATCATTTCATCAAATCGTTTTGTTGTTTCCCCCCCAAAAAGTATAACCTTCCCCTGATCAATTTCATTCTTAAATCTATTACAGCAATGGTTATATCGGTCAAAATTCAATTCGACGCTAATTACTTTATCATAACCCAATGCAACCGCTCGTTGGATCGTATCTCCCAAATGTGTTCCTGTTTCAAAAAATACATTACAATCGCCCTTATATTTTTCGAAAAACTTAAACATATTGTCACTAATATCAGACATTATAATACCTCACTTTTTAGATTTCCAATAATCATATATTCCGTCATCTATTTCATATTTATCCCAAGATTGGCGTTTTCTGCTTGGTTGACTTTTTGCCCACTCCCACATTTTACTAACGCCTTCCTTTAAGGGAATTGTATCACAGTACCCAAGAATGTCAACAGATTTATCATAAGTCGGAAAGGCATGTTTTACTTCATGTCTAGGTTCAAAATGATCTATGTCAATTCCTCCCACAACTTCAGAAAGAGTGTTTGCTAAGGTATTAATGGAGTATTCTTTTGTTCCCCCAATATTAAATATTTGCTTGGATGCAAGATCGGAAAACCCACACTTCCAAAAAGATTCTAAGCAATCGTCAATATAACTAAATGCTCTAGTTTGCTCACCATCACCAAATATACTAATCCTCTCTCCGTTTAATTTTTGGTACATCCAGATACCCAAAACATTTCTATACTTGTCCCAAATGTTTTGTTTAACTCCATACACATTATGAGGTCGAATTATACACCAATCCAAACCATGTTGCTCACCAGCAATTTGTATATCTCGCTCACATGCGGCCTTGGCTACACCATATGGATCTTTTGGTTTCAGGTCCATGTCCTCGTTGAATGGTGGTTGTTGATCTCCATATACTGCAATACTAGAAGTAAATACCAATCTATCCACGTTATAAACTATGCAGTTATTGACAATATTTGCTGTAGCAGTAAGATTACTTGTGTAATTATACTTACGTATGAATGGACTCAAACATTCGGCAGCGTATGCTGCAAAGTGATAAACGACGTTAGGGTTATACTTATCAAATATATCAGAAATGTCATCTGACAACACATCCATTTCAAAAAACTCAACTCGATCTGGGATATTTTCTTTATATCCACCACTCAAATCATCCACACCAATAACGTCATATCCTCTTTCCAACAGATATTCTGCCATTCTGGATCCAAGAAGACCAGCGACTCCTGTAATTAGTACTGTTTCTTTATTCATAGTTTATACCCTGCGTCAACTGCATCGTTATAAAACATTTTAACAGTTTCCAGAGAATATTCAAGTAAATCTTTATCTTTCAGTTTTAACTTTTTTAGTATAGATGCTGTCATAGTAATAATATCACATCCAATATTTTCTGCTTGATACACATTCAAAACTTCTCTCGGACTTGCCCACAAAACTTCCCAATGTGCAACTTCAGAAAACATACTCACTGCTTCAGACATTATGTCTAAAGGATCAACACCAGTGTCGGCGATTCTACCAGCAAATATGGACAGAACCGTTGGTGTATCTACATTCAAACATTCCTTCATATCCTTCAATTGATCTATGGTCATTATTGCTGTAACATTTACTTTAATCCCAGCATCTACTAATTCTTTAACTAAAGCACCAGTGAATTCGCCCTTTGTATTTGTTATGGGGATTTTCACATAAACATTATCACCCAAGGATGCTAGGAATTTTGCTTGTACATGCATCTCCGACAAATCATCAGAAAATACCTCAAACGAAATAGGCATATCCTTAATGTTTTCCAAAACAGTCCTAGCAAAAACTTCATAATCAGAAACCCCTGCTTGTCTCATCAGGGTGGGATTAGTCGTAAAACCAAAAACCTCTCCGCTTGAATGTGCTTCTAGCATATCTTCTATGTTTGCTCCGTCAGCAAAAACTTTAATACTCATCTATAACTCCTTTTCATGTAACCAATTCAACCAGTGCCGAGATAATAAAGCCGATAGAACAGCATGTTCTCTGTTCTTGTTTAACTTAAAGGGTATCAATCTTATTAGGTGTAGCACTGCGAAGAAAATTGCTTTATTTTTAACTATAGTTTTATCTTCCACCAAAATTTCCGACCAAAGAGAAATTAAACAGTCTTCTACATCAGAATCTCCATTAAAAAGCTTTTCAGACAGAACATATTGGTTTTCTTTTTCTTTCCAATCATCATCCACCCAAGATGAGTATTTCATTTTTTCTGATTGGTACATCTTACCCAAATCCAATTCCGATGCATCATAAAAATCACTACCATCAGAATCAATCATCTTGATTGAATCATTACTTTTGTTGATAAGAATATTTTCAAAGGTCAAATCCCCATGAGTAGGGCAAATTTTCTTGGGAACGAAATTTACATAATTTAAAGAACTCATGTACTTATCTATGGATATTGTTTTCATTCCATTTATCACTATACCATCTTCAAAAAATATCTTCTTGATAAGTGGATCGTCTATCGAAAACCTCGGGATTATTTTATTTGCAATATGGTTTTTTAACCACATAACACCATCAACTGGTTTATCCAAGCAATAAACATTTTTATTCAGTCCGGACAACAACTTCGTCAGATAATATTTTTTATCTTGAACATTTTCCAAAAGTTCCCAACCATCAGTCTCGTTCAAATATTCCATATCGTAAAAATACCAATCATCCGTCTCAGACTCATCAAAAATCATGGGAGTAGAATTCTCCCACAAGAAAGAAAATCTTTTTAGGTTTACAGATTGCATTTTTAGCTTATCTACATGAAGTTTGTTGTCTGGAAGTTTATAAATTATTTTTCTCACAAAGTCCAAGTCCGATGAATTTATTACTAACTTTTCTGCTGGAGAAAAACCACCCAACTTCTTAAAAACAGATCTGTCCGATTCAGAAAGATACGAAGGTGCGTCTAATGAAAATCCAGAATCCCTTTTTAGATTTATAGAACGGGCCATTCTAACAAAAGGTTTCCTTGGTTTAATATCATTAACAATAATTCTTGGACCTGAATTACACCCCATCACTAAATCATCATAGGGAAAATTATAACGATCTAACAACTCAATCATCTCTTCTTTTTTGGTGTTTGATCTGGCAGTTGTTATGACAATCCTATGACCTTTATTTTTCAACTCTCTTAATTCATTTAAGTCAACCAATACATCAAGATCTTCACCGGTATATTTTGGAGTTGAATTGTGAGCAACTAAAGTTCCATCAAAATCAAAGAAAAAAGTCATTTTTGTGGACTGGTTCTCTGCAAACTGCTCCAACCTGTCAGGATCTCCGAAAAAATCAGCAAAGGTTGGTCTGTATGTTTTTATCTTTGATGAAGATTTTAATTCTGATTTAAGTGCATCCGAGATATAAACATCTTTATCATTAAAACATCGGAGAGATTTAAAATAAACACAACCAATAATTCCGTACATCTTTATGTCAGGAGAATTTATAATTTCCTTTTCACAAATCATAGACAATTCATCTTTAAGATATGCCATTTTTGACCACTTACTCTGTTCATCATCTTCTATGTCCCAAACAGGAACAATACAATCAAAATCATCAGAATCAGAAAATATACAATCAACATCAATAGAATGATCACAATCACAAATTATGACATCATTCAATATATCTGTGTTTATTCCAGATGCTGTTACAATTGTTTGATGTGGTCCCGAAGTTTTTTCGGGAATAATTATTAAATCAAAAGGAACATCTAATATTTTATTCAAACCCTCACGAACTTTATTTTCTTTTTCTTGTTCTTCGGTTACAATAAAATAAAATTTATTAATTTTATCTTCATGTTTCAAAAAAGGAGATATGGTACGCTCTATAAAAGTCAAGTCCCCAATAGGAATAAATGGTTTGAATGTATAACCAAAACGCGATCCTTCGCCCGCCATAGGAAAGACAACATTTATTTTTTTCTTGATCATATTATTCGCGCTTTCTTAAATGTCATAATTTGAGAATGACTCACTAACCAATTTCTCATCTCTGAAGAGATACCATGTGGTCATAATTTGAATTAATAATGTCTGCAAACGGTGTGATTAAGAAATATCCAGAACTTCTTGTAATAAAACCAATCTGATGGTTTGGAAAACTATTATATATGAAACTATCAGAAACTTCATCACCCAACATATTCTTAAGACTAGCTTCTGGTTGTCCAATATTGATCATGTGCTGATCAATAGTTTTTGTGACCCCAAACAATCCATCAACTTCCTGTTTGGTATAAATCCAAGCATCATCAATTAAAATAACATTTTGACCAGAACAGCCATTGATACCATCAAAAGTGGAGGTGTGGTAAGGACTCTTTTTAATAACATCAAGTTCTCTTCGTAACGGACAATTTGTATCTACGTGTGTTTCACTTGTATATTTCTTACCATTAAGTTTAATATCAGCTCCGGGAAAATGTGCGTCTAACCAGAAAAATGCGGGGGCATCTAATTGCGGAAGAATCTCAGTTTCGAGGACTTCGTAACTATTCCCCAATAAAATTTCAACATTATCATTAGAAGAAAATCTCTTATTTGCAAGATCATATAGTTCTGGTTCTATCTCTACCGAAAATATTTTATCAAAACAACCTAACGAATTAACATAATCTACAGTATCTCCAGTCAGTGTGCCAGTCTCTACAAAATATTTCAAATTATAATTTTCAGCTAATTTTTTAATATCAACTATCCATGGATATCCCATAATAAATTTTTCCTTTCAATAATATTAATATAACACCATCTAACTAAATTGCAACAAAATTATGATATTTGTATTCCCATTAGATTACCATTGGGGTAATCACCGGGAAAATCTGAAACTACTACAACCGTGGGATCATTATAATATAAATTATTCAATTCATCTACCTTACCAATCAATTGAAAATCTCTTTCATTCTTATTACTGACCCCCAGATCAATCAAACATTGATCTTTACTTTCACCATCACTTATACCCATAGTTATAACCGTTCTTTCTGGATCAAAATTATGAGGCCATGTGCAGAACTCCCTACCAAGAGATAGACACTTTATTGGATTATCCGGCTTCCAGTTTATACTCGGATCTGGAAACTCCATGAACTTACCCAATGTCATCCACAACAAAGTTTCATGATCAAAAAACGGATTTCCTGTTTCTACACATTTCTCACAATCATCTACCCACGTCTGAACTAATTCTAGTGTTCTTTCCCGATACGGAAAATACAATGGGGATGCTTTTAGGGGGCCCCAATCTGGACGCTCAGTGGCATAAACCAAATCATAATCTGTTTCTTCGAAAAAATCAAACATGTTTAAATTTCTGTGGACATACGAATCAACGTCTAACCACAGTACTGGTCGTTTATTTTCATGTAGTTTTTCTAAAATGAATTTAGGTTTTCTCAAACAATTTAACCTGTAGTCATCAAAAGACTCTAATCCAGATATCTCATAATCTAAATTAAAATGAGATAAATCTTGCTCTAATCGTTTCGCATGATCAGAATAATATGTATTATCACCTATATCACAAAAGTAGCTAATTATTTTTGTTGTCATTTTTCATATCCAGCATAAGATTTTTCTTCGATCAAATTAGAATTTGTTTTCATGTTTATGTTGTGTTTTGTTAATGCTCGTTTATCATTGATAATATACACGTTTCTGGCCAAGCTGATAAATTCATCATCAAATCTATGGTCTCGTTCCTTTTCTCTGATATCATCCTCAATTTTCCACAATTCCCTATTAATAGTTTTTAGTTCCCAGTAAAGAGGGTCTTCATAAGAAGAAATTGATAGAAACGAATCTTCAATAGAAGATATCTCATTTAATATATTTTTAACCTTTACAGGATCATCAATTTTTTCTGATTTAATTTGAAGGATTGTCATTTTATCTACAATCTCTCCATTCGATACTTCTACCTTCATAAGTGCTTTATCCAATCCTTCTTATAAACAATATCAACATAGGAAAAATCCTTGTGTTGATTTTGTCCATTTATTTTTCTTGAATACAAATTTAATTCCGCTGTCAAATCTAATAATTCCGCGATATAACAAAAACAAGTTTCCACTGTGTGTATTTCTTTTGCTTTTTCCAAAACACCGCAAACATCAAAAACATTAGTTAGTCTAGAATCATTTTCCACAACTAATAAATTTTCAGGCAAATCCATGTCTCGAATAACAATCCCCGGTGGTGTACCAAAGGCGCGATTCACCCAAACAAATTCATCACCTAATTCCAATAAATTCTGATATTTTTTTTCTCTCTCAAAGTTACGAATAATAGTTACAGATTTTCTCCAATCAGCAACATCAATATCAAAATTTGGATTAAATTCTTTATAGAACATATACTTTCCAACCATGAGGTTTTCTCGGGCATATTCTGGTCTAAAAGAATTATATTTTGGGTGACTTATACAATCAAAAGGATAATATTCAAAGTCATCTTCAATTACGTAGTCGGTTTTACCATAAACTTCTAGTAATCTACCCTCAAGTTCAGACTCTCTTATGAAATTTGAATGCTTAGTTTTTACACTAGTTTTCATCATGTCATAATAATGATCACACACCGGATAGATGACATGGAAACCTCTCTCATGCATGTCATCGATAAGAGGCTGCAACCAAAATATATCACCAAGACCAGCAGGTTGTCGAATCAAAGCTGTTTTCATGAAAGTCCGTGTTTCTTCCAATTATCGCCATATAGACTGTTTATATAATCATGATCTGTGCAAATCTCTCCCCGATTTATTCTAGGATATAAATTTAAATCGGATTCAATTCCTAGAAGTTCAATGATCCAAGAAAACGATGTTTCAACTGTATGAATTGATTTAGCTTTTTCCAATACACCACACACATCAAAAATATTTTCCATCAGGGACAAATTCTCAACAATCTTTATATTCTCCGGTAAATCGATATCCCTATACACAACTCCGGGAGGAGTACCAAAAACTCTATTTACCCAGACATACTCATCAGTAGAAGAAATTTCACAGAAATCTTCATATATTTTTTCTCTAGAAAAATCTCTCTGTATCTTAATGCAATCCTTCCAATTAGGCTCCACCGCAGTTCCATCAGGATTAATATCTCTGTAGTAAACATACTTTCGCTCTAAAGCAGAAAACGAAGAGTATTCATCCCTAAATCCTTTGGCAGTGGGATCTGTAATACAATCAAAAGGGTAATATTCGAAATCATCTTCAATTATATGATCTGTCTGAGAGTATGTGTCTAGTAGCTTACCATCAAGATCACTTTCTCTAACAAAATTGGAATTATTAGTTACTATACTTGAAGAAAACATATCATAATAATGATCACACAAAGGGTAAATTACCGTAAAGCCTCTAGATGCAATATGATCAACAAGAGGCTGTAACCAAAATATATCACCAAGACCAGCAGGTTGTCGAATCAATGCAACTTTACTCATTAATATACTAAGACTTTCTAAAAACCATCATTGTGGTGCCAAGATTACCACAAGAATGAGACATGGGTTCGTCATATACCAGATTGTTATCTTTCATAATGTGATTAATAGACGCTTCGGATATCTCTATGTTCCAGTCATGAACCATTATTCTATCTTCAGGTTTTAATAGTGGTGCGTAGACTTCTAATTCTTTGATTTTGTTTCCTCCATCACAAAAAATTAAAGTCTTAAGATTGTTATCATGCATATTTTCCTCTACATGACTAAGAACATCATCGCTGAAGATGTCTGCTTCATGGGAGGATATAAAAGGAGAAATTTTTTCTAATTTCTCAAACCAGTGACCTGCGCCTTCTATTTCTCTATTATACCAATGACTTTGTTTTGATATTTCATAAGTTTCGAAAAAGAATCTTTCAGTCATACCAGCAAGATTTGCCAAATATGTGCTTAGACATCCTTTCTCACTTCCAATTTCAATAACATATTGGAAATCGTGAATTGAATTGTAATGTTCCAGTATCATTATCGCCCCAAAATTCTGCGACATCCCTGCTCCCATGAATCGCTGACAAATACTAAACATGTGATTCGGAGTAATGATCACATCACTAAAATTATTGCGATCTATATCTTTGCCTTGTATATACGGATTTAATAAACTTTTATCATATTTCATTTTAAACTTCTACCTCTACCATGGTTAAAATATTCTCTGCAATCATATCATCGGAACCTTGTAGAGCTTTAACTCTTTCAAAATTATCCTTAATTGCATCCATCTTTGACATGTACAATTCTTCACTGAGATCCTCGATTTTAAAATCATCATCAAGAAAAATAATTCCGTCTGTGTTAAAGATATCACCGATACTAGGAGACCCGTGATAGATCGGGATAGTCCCGGTAGCAAATGCATCAGTGATCTTCTCGGTGTAGTATCCATCATAACTACCATTTTCAATAACAACACTAAACATGTAGTCATTGAGAGCATCTGCTTTATTGTGCCACTGATCATTTAGATTAGAGGAAAAACCAATACGCTCAGTACCAAGAGCACCACCATAAAGGTCTAATGAATTTTGTAGTTTCTTTGCCCACTCAATACGGAAACCATGTCCCGACGAAGCATCACTACCCTCTCCCTTTGGGGAGGCGATCATTGAACAGAGCTTACTCTTGTCGTAGATCTTACAATCTTCTGGTGCAGTCCATGGTAGATTACTTCCTGCCCAACTAAAAACAAATCGATCGTCCAACTCACACAACTCTCGATCACAAGTAAATATTGCCTGATAATCAAGAGAATCAAAGATTTCTTCGTAATGTTCTTTGAGTAGACTAATTAGTTGAGGTACGACAGTGTTAGATTCACAAATCCAACCAAATCTGATTACATCATCACTTGGTGCGTATGACTCATTCATCATACCAATAATTGACATATCATGAACAACTTGAAGTTGTTGAGATTCTGTAGTCCATTTAAAGTTTTTTGGATATTGATTTGAATTTGATGAATGATGATTCACAACATCATACGGAGCACCGATAGCTTGAATTTCCATAATAAACCTTCCATAATATAAATCGCGTTTTTAATTCTTACCTATATGATATTTAGGTATTAATTCCCAGTCACTTTTATCCCTGTGAGGGATTATCTTTATCTGTCCAAGACTTGCCTTTGGTTCCTGACAAGAATCTATATCCACTATATCAAGTAATCCCCATTCGTCAAGTAAATTAACTATAGTATTTCTTCTAGCAATGTCACTATCAGATATATCAGATTCTAGACTGTCAAGAATAAATAATTCTTTGAAATGCATAATAGAGTATCTGCCTCTTTTATGTAAGATATGACAGGATTGAAATAACTTATTATCTTTTCTCGACGAAACACCCATACGGGTCAACGTCTCTCGTACTTTTAAAAAATCATCTTTCTCTTCGAGAGTCACTTCAACTCCCAAACCACTAAAAATATCTTCCATTTGAATACTCCATTTCACATAATATG
>TARA_R110001592_G_scaffold8366_7_pt1 | contig 14162 bp, 17 predicted proteins | sample TARA_R110001592 | Tara Oceans TARA_R110001592 (sample SAMEA4398387) | marine metagenome | biome: Polar Biome; feature: [SRF] surface water layer (ENVO:00010504); material: water (ENVO:00002006), including particulate matter (ENVO:01000060) such as... | depth 5 m
GTGTTGTTTTACTAAATGAGCACTTGTATCAATACATCTATTGGATTTATCTTCTAAATACTTTCTTACAATATAAATATCCATAGAATCTCTAAGCACAGGCAAATCAAAAGCATTAATATTATGACCTAATAAAACACCACCCTTTTGAAAGTGGTCGTCTAAGTCATACTTAAGTTGCCTTAATGATTTAATTTCAACATCAGTGCCTTTTTTTAAGTCATTAAGGGGTTCATCTACATAAATTACCCCATTATTTCCATCCCATGTTGTGACACACGCAACTTTAAAAAGATGGGTATTACCCCACCCTCCAATCTCATAACTCAAATTTTTTGTTTCTATATCAAATGATAATACTTTACTCATCTTTTTCCACCTTTACTTTTACATATGTTTTGCTTGTTCTTACTTCTTCAAAAATGTGTTTTACATTCTGCCAATTTCTATAAAATTTATTTCTACCACATTGTTCATTTTTTCTAAAAGACTCAATCATTAATTTCTTGTCTACCCATCCATCTGTTCCATTAACTTTAACCTTTGGTGTTGTTGAATTATATGCTGCGATATACATCTTCTCATTGTTTTTGTCGGAAAATCTTTTAGGTCTTTTCTTCAATTTATCTGTGAACCATGTAGTAATTGAGTCAAACGATTCATCGGTTAATTGCCTTCCTTGATTAATATGTTTAGCAGTAATTACTTTACTTCTTTCTGAAACGGCGCATAACGCCGCAGCAATACAGATGTTATTAATCATGTTCATAAGGAAGGTATTTAATGCCTCGTATATATTATCGTCAAAACTGTTCATATATTTCTTCATACCTTTCCAAACAGTCTTTAATCTTTTTTGTGCATCGGGTGTAAATACTACAACTTTACGCTTATCACCATCTACTTCTTTCAAACGGTCTTGAACCCATTTATAAGAACTGTATAACATTTCTGAAAACTCTTCTTCATATGGATTTTCTGCACCATCACCATCATGTATTTCTCCAATCATATCAATATAATCTTCTTCCATTTGTGACCTTAATGATTCAGGAACATCCCTAACATATAACCACATACGCTGAAATACACCCTTTGTAAGAATAACCTTTTCTAACCCTTCAGGTGGTAATGTTGTTGCCCAAAGAGAACGCTGAGAATCTACAACTAAATCCTTACCCCAATCTGTAAGCCTCTTCTTAATTAAATGGCTTTTAGAATCTAAACGATTCATGAATTTTTGGAAAAGCATAACTGTTTCTTGCTTGTGTTGTGATTCTTTAAAGATACCAGAATGTTCAAACTCATCAAATGCTATAATACCGCTACCAAAAAGACTACCCATGATAGTCAAATCAACTAATTCTGGAGTATCATAATCATCATCTTCTCTTGCTTCTTGTCTATTGTAATCAGGATTAGGAACATTCATTTTCATAGTTCCTAAAAGAGATTGGTCTGTAAAACTGTCAGGGTTATTTAATGTAAATTCGCTAACCCCCGTATTCGGTAATCTATTTTCTGTAATAGGGTGTCCATTAATTAAATTAAATGTTGCCTCCCATACAGGACTTAAGAAATCAAACATTGTTGTTTTACCACTCCTTGAAGTTTGAATCCAACAATAATGTATTCTTGGGTCTAATGCCAATCTTCCAATAGGCACTCTAATTTCATTCTTAAGGATTTGACCTAATGAAACAAAATAAGACATCTTAGCAGAATATTCATTGTAAAGAGAAAACTCTCCTACTACATTCTTCCACCTTATTACATCCTTTGGTAGTTCTACTTTCTTTGAACGAATAACTCCTAAACTGCTTGTATCAGTTACTTTAGCCAACGCATCATATAATTCCCATTCATCTACATCTAAATCTTCTGTCATTAATAACTCACTTCCTTTTCTTCATTTAACGCCTTTAAAATATTTTCTGCAGTTTTATTACCTATACCTTTTAATTTGATAATTTCTTTACTATCAGTCATAGATATTTCTGCTATACTTCCAAAGGACTTTAATAGGGCTTTTGCCTTTTCTACTGAAACACCCTGTATTTCAGAAAGCACATCTACTCTTACATCGTCTGTTCTTATTTTCTTTGGTAATTCTTTGTGTATAATTAATTCTTTATTTATGTGTTCTGTTGTTGCTAATATAATATGTGCCGCAGTTCTATAATTATCTACCCATACAGGTTTAACATCTGTATGTAATGCTATTGAGGTTAAAGCCCCAACAAACATTTTCTTTAATTTAGTTCTCCATGTCATAGAGTTAAAATTTGTCCTATGAAGATATTCCATAGCGTCATCTAAACTCCCATATATTAGTATTATATTTTTATTATATGTTCTATCCATGTTATCTAATTGGTTAAATATCCTTTTATTTCTAACGGAGGCTAAGAAATCTGCGGCTGATTTTGCTTCTATACAACAATCTCCTACAATATAATCTCCTATCTCTAACCATTTCTTTTCTGTTTTTATTTTTGCTTTGCTTGCTAAATCTATAAGTGTTCTACTAAGTTGTGAATCTTCCCTACTATCAATTGTTATCATGTCCATACCTCCAACATTTTCCTATACACAAACCTTCTTCAATTAGTGTATTACAATTTGGTGCCATGTATCTTCTATCAACAATAAACGATACATGTTTTTGTGTTTCATATTTATTATAATCTATCCATGTATCTTCATTGGATGCTATTGTATAAATTTCATGTTCTATAATTGCTTTAATATCTACTAAAGCCTGACCTTGTATTTCTCTTGGCTTACATGATAAGTTTTCTTTTACTACTGTAAGTTCAGATAAGAACTCATTATACCATTGAACTAATAATACTCTTGCTCTATGATTAGGATTTTCTGACATGACCGCATTTTTAAGACAAGGGAGAATTGGTAAATCTCCTGGACTTTCAACACTATCAATTTCTATATCAGCAGTTTCCATTTTCTTTACATCGGGCCATTTAACTAATGAACTACCGTAATAAACAGGTTTGATTTTTCTTATACCAGCCTTAGATAGTTTATAAATCGTGGGCAAACCTGAAAGTAAATCTTCTGTTGTAATAGGAATACACCAACGATTAGCACCAAGATGAAAACTATTCTGTATTCTTCTAAGACGACTTGTGTTTATAACCACAGTATCAAGGTATTCACTTTTATTTACTACATCGTGACAAACATTAAAGAAAGCCTTAACTTGTCTAAAGGTTCTTGCAACTTCCCCGTATACAAAAATATGGAAACCTCTACCTGAGAATGCAATATTATGTTTGTAGTCTTTTTCTAATAACCATTTGTGCATTAATAATACATCTTGGTATAAACCTTCTAATGGTTTCCCATGAGCATCAAAGTCTAAAAATATCCTGTCGATAATAATAGAATACTCTAATCCTCTATTTGGCGTAAAGTGTTTGTAGTCATAGACAGAAGTGAACAAATTCATTTTACCATTATACATTTTGATAAAATCTTTATATTCTTCTTCATTCTTTACTACAATTCTTGACGCTTCTCTCGCTCTACTTCTTAGACTTCCTGCCCACATTTCTCTCGGAAAATACATTTTCTATCCCTCTCTTTGTTGCACATACTGAACAGTAAGTATTGATGGCTAATGTTAATTGAGCCTTACAATTCTTACATTTCTTTTTCATATCATGCCCTTCTTTTTCATTTCTGATTCAGTTAATTGGTGCGTGTCAGTTTTAATTCTTTCCTTTAAACTTACTATCTTCTCATCATTGATAGCATCTTCTTCAGGTCTTTCCAACTTTCCATTACTCGTTCCCAATTCTTCTTCAGTTTCTTTTTCAGTTTCTTCATTAAAATTCACCGTTGCTGTTTTTAAATAGACAGATAACTTAGCAGTAATCCATTCTTCCACTTTATCAAATGTTCTATCACCTATTGCTTTAGCGAAAGACATAGTTCCTTTTGGTATTTCAGTATCACATACAACCCAATACATTGTTTCAATATCCATTTCTGATATTATTTCTTTTGCTAAATCAGAAACAGTATCTCGTTTATTTATAATATCATTTAAAGTCCATTGTCTTTCTTTAATCCTATCTTCTATAATACCACTATCATAAAATATTTGACCTTTATTTGTATACTTATCAGAACCAATCATTCTGACTACCTCCATCTGCTGCTTCACAATGGTCGTAATGTCCACAATGAATACACTTCTTATAGAAATAAGATGCATCAAAGGTATCTTCCATATAAGAATCTATGAGTTTATCAAAAGAACGCTTAACTGCGGTTTCAGAACGCTTAGATACTTTCTCAGCATAAACATAATTAGATGCAGGGAAATACCAACCCCAATGTGTAAAGGGAATATCAGGGTCTAATCCTGCTTCTCTAATACTTTCGGGTGTAGCACACTCAAATAACAACTTGTAAAAGGCCATTTCCTTTCTCATTCTTGTTTTAGCACTATCCTTCCAAACACCTGTCTTTAATTCCATAGGAATATAACCACCGTTTTCTAAGAAAAGTCTATCTATAATTCCCATCAAATGAACTTCAACACCTGATTCAGTAGTATATCTACCGTGTAATGTTATTTCATTTCCTGGCGGAATAAATTCATCTAAGGTTTCTTCTTCGTGAGATTCAATAAACCTTTCAGTATTATATGACGACATAGACCTATACAAATCTTCAACATCTTCTTTATCTGTTTCAGGGTATAGGCTTCTAAAGTGCTTTTGTAAAAGAGTAGGATTTTCTACATGTTCTAATGCATCATCAATCTTCATTATCTTCCAAAACTCTTCTTGAGCGTCGTGAACTATTGTTCCCTTAATCATAGCAGGACTTACCTTCTGCCCTATTTCGTCTAAATAACCATACTTATAATTTAGATTACAAAACCCATAACTACCTATGGATGATTTAGTAATCTTAAGTATTGGTCCGTTTTCTTCATGTGGTTTCCATTTGTATGTAAATATACCGTTTTCTTTTCTCATTCTTTTCACCTGTTTTATATTTTTATTTGGAAGGATTTTCACTTCACTTTTTTTAATTCGTCAATTAATTGACTTGCCCCCTTTCTGGTTAAACCATTTGGGATTTCTCCACCTAATTTCTTGATATATTTTACCTGATTTTCAGTGGGTTCTTTTTCTTCATTCTCTTGTGAAACCTTTGAACTCGCACCTTCTAAGTTAGTTCTTAACATAGAGGCAGTAGTTAAATCGTGACACGCTTTACATAACTCTACAACATTTGACCTTGCACTAATTAAGTGTAGTAGTCCTTCTTTCTTACATTTATGTTGTGAAATTATATGATGCCATTCAGTATACCCATCTGGTGCAGGTTCTAAACAAATAGTACAATTGCCTGTTTTAACCCAAAGACTTTCTTCTTCAAGTTGTAACTTAGCAATTGTTTCTTCATGTTTATTGTACTTGGTTTCTAATTTTTCCATTTCCTTTTTCAATTTTATTATTTCCTTTATATTACTTTTATCTCTCAATTTACCACCAACTGTCTAATGTTGTTTGTCTGCCATCATTGGCTATCGCTGATAAATCCCACCTTAGAGATTCATATATCAACTTGGCTTTCTTTGTTATTTCAGAATCAGCCAAGCGACTCCAGTTAATAGGGAAGTAATCAATTACTTCTTCTATCTTTTTGAATGCAATATAATCTACATTCCTTATTCTACCCTTAGTTTCATACTGTCTTGGGTATTTTTTAATTTGTTTATTGTCTACTGTATAGTAATAATAACTATCACCTACTTTAATTTCACCTATTTCTTGATTGTAAAATAATACACCTGCTGAACCTCCAGCAATCATATCATATTCTTCAATAGACTTTCTTAACCTGCTTCTCTTAATTACCGACTTAGGATTATACTTACCACCTTGAACAATCTTGAACATGGCTTTAGCATACTTCGTTACTTCACTTTCTGATTTACCTTCGGCTACCATTTTAAGTATAGTAGACTGTACAGATTTTGCTAAATTAGTTTCATTAGATTTTTTCATTTCAAAACCCATAACGAAAAACTCGTCATCAATCTGATTTCCGTCTTTCCACGAAAGGTAGCCACAATACCTATTCTTCTTTTTAGATAGGAAAAAGGTTTTAGCAAACTTTTCAAACTCTAATTGAACATGTTCGTCAAATACTTCCTTTTGTATATATTCATTTAACTTAGAACATAGTTTCTTTCCTTCTTCAACATCAGGACATTCTACAAATATAGAATCTGTATGTCCGTATATTACATTAAACCCTAACTCTTTAGCCTTAAATGCTACACTTCTCATGGCTTCTCTTGCTGATGCTGTAATTGCTTGAGCCATATCCATATCTCCCCAACCATAACCATCTTTGGCTAATACACCATAAAGAGCATTTACACCACGCTTAGTAGCCATTTGTGCAGAATCCCACTTTTGGTATTCTTCCTTAGAAGTTGAATTCTTCCTTTTAGATTTATATTCATCACGCAACTTCATCAATGTTAAAACTGCATTAGGTAATACCCCCAAAGGTTCTTTAATGAAAGATACATTACTTTGACCTGCTTCCCACTTTCTTAAGTTCTTAGGCGTAGAAAAATGTATATCATGTCCTTCACCCTTTGTTTCCCAAGAGATATTTCTACTTGCCATCATACTCGGATATAGAGATTTAAAATCAAAGACCGCTACATTTTTATAAAGACCAAAGGTTTCTTCTTCTTCTGGGTCCATAACGAATGCTGCTTCATATTTTGTTTTAGTTCCTTTCATTCCTGTTGGTGCTTTCCAATCTGAATGACGCATAAAATAAGCCGCACCCATTTGTGAATTATGGAAAACACATTCAAAAGGACATATGAATAACTGCTGAAGTGCAATATCGTTTTCTGATATATTCATTTCATTATCCATACGAACCATTAATTCAACATCTACTCTATTGTATTCAAGAAATGTTTCTGTATCTTCTAACCATGAACGCTGGAAAAACTCATCATCACCAAACTTGGCATTTGTTTTATGTTTCCCTGCGTCATCACCAAGTAATCTTTTTGAACAATAGTCAAGAGATAATGATGGTAGTGTGCCCTTTTGTGAATCTAACCATAGTCTTTCAAAACGAGTCATCAAACAATAAGTAATTCTACCCTTGATAGGTTGTGAAGTATTAGTATAATTGATATTATAAATTCGGTTATCTGATACACCCCTCACTTCTCTATGAGGAGAAAGTTTTTGAGGATTGATACCATTAGCCAAAAGTCTTTCAATAATTCTTGGTATATCAAAACCTAATACATACCAACCGATAATCATATCAGGGTCTTTATCATTTACAAACTTTACAAATGATTGTAACATATCCTGTTCATCATCATAAACTAAAACATCTTTATAGAAAGGTAGAGGCTCAATAGGAAAATGAGTCATAACATAATACTTTTCTTCAAAGGAATCATAGAAGGTTAAAGCATTGATTTGTTTATCATACCTTCCCCCAACTTGAGTTTCAATATCAAGATACCATTTTCTTAGATTATAACTTGGAATAGATTCCATATTGTCATTAGTAAATTTTCTTGATAAAGAAATATCTGCTTCATATGTATTAGTCCACTCTTTCTTACAACTATGAAAATTAGGAACTGTTTCAAACTGAACCTTTATTAGTTCTTCATTGTTAAGAGAAACCCAATTACCAAATACATAAGTAGGTTTAATTCTTTGAGTTCCATATCTACCTGATACAGAAATCACTTCGGGCATTTTATCACCCTTCTTAATAAAGAAGTATGGTTTAAAATCAGTGATGGTTTTATTGACTCTTTCATTGTCATTGTTTCTCCATCTCATTTCTATATTATTTCTTACATCACTAATAATCATTTTAATCTAACCCGTGTGGTTTTGCTTCTAATTGTCCTGCTTGAGTTACTCTACAAAAAGTTGCCTTGTTCATAAAGTGGGGAATCGTTTCAGCCCCTACATAACTCATAGAAGATTTTAATCCATCTTGAATATCATTTACTATTCTAATTACCTTACCTTTGTATGGTGTAATTTTAGAATTACCTTCTACATTTTTTGTTTCTTCCCCTCTTGCTATCTTAGAATCAATAGAGGCCGAACCTTGATACTTCTTGTAAAGTTTTTCATTAGGCCATTGACCCATTTTAGAAATAGAACCTGGAGTTTCTTTTGTTCCTGAGAATAAAGAACCTACCATAACTGCATCTGCACCAAGAGCAATTGCTTTAGGAATATCTCCTACTGTTTTACAACCACCATCAGCAATAATACATGGTGATTCATTGGCTACTAAACTATTAGTATAATTATAAATACTGTTTAATGCTGTTGCTTGTGGAACTCCTACACCTGCTCTAATTCTTGTTTCGCACATAGAACCATTTCCGATACCAACTCTAAGAGAATCTGCACCTGCTTCAGTAAGTCTTTTTGCACTTGCCTTAGTTACAATATTTCCTGCCATTACATGTATATCTTCAAATTCGGTTTTGATATATTCTATCATATCTAAAACAAGATTATGGTCGCCATGTGCTACATCAATACAAACACCTTTTACATTTGTATAACCCATTAAAGAATCAAATCTATTTTTACCTTTGTTACCTACACCAATTGCTGCGATGTATTGTTCTCTAACTTCTGCTTCAATGTCATAGCACAATCCCACTTGTTCTTCAATGCTTTGGAATCTGTGTAATACACCTATTCCACCGAGTCTTGCTAATTGAATACACATATCAACACCTGTAACTGAATCCATTGGTGAGGAAACTAAAGGAACACTTAATTCATAATGCCCTATATTTGTAGATGTATCGCATTTAGTCCTTGAATTAATATCTGAATAATCAGGTATAATGCTTATATCGTCGTAAGTTAAACTTTCTTTTTCTTGTATTTTCATTTCTTCTCTCTCCCTAATACTTTATTTTTTGACATTTTAAGGTCGCCAAGAACCCATCTAAGGGAATTAATTACTCCCTGTAATCCTTTGTAGTTATTCCAATGTTGCTGGCGTAAAGGCTTGGGGCATTTTTGAAATGCTATCCACCTTCTATTTTGTTCTGCTTCTGCTTCATCTAAAAGATTTTCAATTTCAGCCCAACTTTTATTGTAGGCAAAATTTTCACTATCTTGGTGGTCGTTCATTATACAATCACCCAATTTTTATTAACATAATATTGGTTACTTCTAAAACCTGCGATTGTAAATACTATTGTTGTTTTATTAACATCAACTGTAACTACTTCTATTTTTTCAACAGGATGTATTTCTTGTGTATGTTTATTTTTTAGGTCAGTTCCAATTTTAATTCTATCAATATTCATTCTTCTTCATCCCCTTTACAACAATCTTTTCTCATACAGAATCTAAATCCTGAACGAACAATATTATAACACCCTTTTTTATGACATAACATTCTCGTAAATCTCATTTATATATCCTCCATAAATCCTTTTGATGCTTTAAATCTTGCAAGCATTACAAGTTTATGACATACACCACAACAATATCCATCATTGATAGGATGTGCTAAATGCCCATGCCCTTCATATGGTTCATTACATATTGAACAAAGAGTTTTACTCTTCTGACTCATTATCATTTTTTTCCCTTTCCTCTTCAATCTTACAAATAGGACAACCGCTATCGGCAATCAAATCTTTACACCAACCCGTGTTATGTAAAACACCAGCGGCTTCTATATTTAATGCGTTAGACATATATTGTATCATTTGTAATAGACTTTGTATTACAATCATTGGCTCTTGCTTTTCTATTTCTGTTTCTTTACTCATAATATCACACTTCTATTCTTGGTGCTCTTAACACTTTTAATTTACCACTTATTATTGAGAGTGGTGACTCATCATTAAAAGAAATTATAGTGGTTAGACCATTCAGATACTTATGAATAGGCGCACTAAATTCCATTGTTGCTTTTTCTCCTACTGATTCAACAGGTTCTAATTTAACTAAAACCATTTCTCTACCATTAGATGAAGAAACATTAAGATTAATTCCATCATAATCCAATTGGAAAACTGAATTACCTACCGCTTCACAATCTAATAAAGCATTAGAAAGTTCTTCGGAACTTACTTTAATTCGTGTTTTCAATTGAGTTTTTTCGCTGATAATAACATTCTTGTTAATATCTCTTGATACATCAAGATGCTTATTAACAAACAAAATACTATCATTGTTTTCATGTCTTTCTAATATAGGAAGATTAACTGTTTTTCTTTCAGAAATCAATTGAAAAATATTATCTTCCAATTGAAAAATACAATCTTCTTTCGGTAGATATTTCAATAGGATTTCAGAATCAATTGCAAACTTACCTGCTTTGTGATTATCAATTTCAATTGTTTCTAAATCGTTAGATACAAATGTAGAAGCATTTGCATTAAACACTCTAACATATGTTTCACCTACACTAATAACAATAGAAGGACACAAAATACTACTTTTACTATTAGCACCATTGTTCCATTTACCTTTTAATAATACACTATCAATCTTATCTCTTAAATTATTTCCATTTATTTTACATTTCATATTAACATCTCCTTTGTATAGGGGGAATAAAGTGGTGGGAGGACACCTTTATCAGATTCATACACCTTTCTTTATTCATTACTACTGACAAAACCCTATTATCTGAGGTCGGTTGGGATTATATTATCCGCTTTACCCCTCAAAGAGTTCCTTCACTAATTGCAGGAATGCCTGTCCATTCAATTTTACCATTACTGTTTTCCATAATAGTAAATGTTTGTCCAACATTCAAAGCATTAGTCTTTGATTTCTTTACTTGACCTGTTAATTTAAAGGTCTTTCCTCGTTCTTCTCTTTTACATTCAATATGTTGGAAAAGTTTAGCCGTTGTTGATTTCTCCCAATCAGGCTTTAGTCCAACAATATCAAATCCATCGTGAACTTCTTTCATATGTGTAATAAAGAACTTATCACATTTCAATTGACAAGCAGCCTTAAACAAACGCTTGTATTCTTCAGTTCTTGCATACCATTGAGTCGGAACCATTTTTACTTTATCTGCGGCTCTTGGGTCTTTTCCTTTAATATGATTTAATCTTGCAATCATATTTGTAGTATCTAACCAAGAATCAAGACCATCAAAAATAATAGCCTTAACTGCTTCAATTTCAACAGTTTCTTCACCATCTTCAATGTGTCCATTTTCAATTCCTTCATTTACCATAGCGATAAAATATCTTGCCATATCAGCAGTAGCCATATAATCAACAGTCATATCTTCATTGTAAATAAACGGATTAAAGATTACAATCTTTTCATCATTACTCCAATGTTGCCTCCAAGTAGGTTCAGCACCTTCATCAAAATCAAGAATAAACAACCAATGTGTTTCTCTTTCTTCTTCAGTTCTACAATCTAATGCAATACCTGTTTTACCTGTTCCTGGATTTCCACTAATTCCACAAATCATATGAGCAGATTGTTGTTCTAACAATTCCTTTCTTTGATTCATGGCTCTAAGTTTTGCTTTCTTAAAAGCCGTCATTCCTTCATCTTTCTTTGCTGTTTCCAATACGGTTCCTGCCGCCTTTCCTTTCTTTTGTCCTATTCCCATTTCATTCACTTCCTATCATATTTTTAAATTGTTCTTTCAATTCATCAAATTGAGTATTAAAGATTTGACGGGTATACATTTTACCACTCTTCAAATGTATTCTAACTGAATACAATTCTTGGTCTGTGATATTTTTATCATCATCTATTCTTTTCCACTCAATCGCTTCTACTTCATTTAAGTCCATACTTAATTGATTCATTCTTACATATCTCATTTATTTCACCTTGATTAAAATATAGGCTTCGCACCTATCCGAGTATCATTCTACCGCCATACTTACACGGCAACTCCAAAAAGTTTTGGAGTATCACCAATAATTCAAAGTATCGTCGCCCTCTTTTGATTGTGTTTCTTGTGGTGCGCCTAATGCTACTCTTGGTAAAATACCGTAAATATTCATAGATACAGGATTCATTTCATCTTCAATTTGATTACCATCGGAATCTTTCTTAGGAGATTGATTGGTTCTACCAATAACAATAACATCAGAACCTACACCGAAATCAATTTCTACATTAGATGGAATCCAACATGGTGTTGATTCAGGAACATCATCATCTTCAAATCCATAATTTGCATCAGCAGGTTCAATCCAAAGAACACGGTTTCCTGTCTTTTCATTGACATTCAAATTCATGCTACTAACAATTCCATCTGTAATACAAAGTTTCATTCCTGGATTTGACATAATAGTTGAGTGATAATCTTCAATTTCTAATAAATCAGCAATCCAATCTCCCATACATTCAACAAGTAAATCTTCCATTGATGATAAGTTTCCTACATACAAATCATCATCATCATTTAGATTATCATTGTATTGGATAGAATTAACAGTTCGACCTTTAATACCATAACAAGCATTTCTATCATCATTGAATAGAGCATTTAGATGAACCCAACGGAAATTTTCAACATCCCATTCTTTAGCCAATACATTCTTTAAACCTAAAGTCCAATACTGAAATTCTCCACCATCTTTCTTAGCAATAAAATGCACTCTTCGTCTAAACTCTTCAGCAGGCAAAGGCTTTCCGTATCGTGGATTAGAATCTCCACTCATAAAAGACTTAATATTATCAAGAGGAACAATCCACTTATCTTCATCTACTTCAATAGAAGAGTTTGGTAATTGAGGAATTACCTTTGTAGCAACATCACCATCAATAACTTGACTCTTTTCATATCCTGCTTCAGTTAGTACAACTTCAGCACATCGTTCCTCATTAAAAACATCATTAGGATTACTGTTATAATCACTAATCAATTGCTTTCTTTTCCATTCTTGAACATCTCTTGCTGGTTCACTACCAACAACAAAACCAAATGAATCGTTTCCAAATCCACCCTTTTTACCTGAAGATTTATTTCCCTTTAGAGAACCTCGTACAAAGTTTCTTGTTAGAGTAAGTGCAATCATACATTGTCGCTCATTTTCTAAATCAAGATTGTTTGCTTCTGCAATTTCATTATACTTTGCAAGCATTTCTTCTTCTGTCTTTCCTAACTTAACGGCCAATCCGTTCAATTCTTTTTCAATTCTTTCATTCATTTTTTTCACTTTCCTTTTTTGTTTTTTGCAAGTCAATAAATTGCGCCACAAACCATGACACAATTATTTTTGGAGTCATTGACTTAGACCTCCACTCCATTTCTCCAATATGACTTAGGCACTTAAACATAGTGCTTCTATTCATATTTGTTTCTAATACACAATGATGTAGATTATTACATATTTCTATAACAGAACGACCTTTTAAAACTTCATCCATTAGAATGTCGTTTGCCTTTGATAATTCTTGTTCGTTTAGTAAATCCAGAACCCTTGAGTAATTTTTCATAAAATCTTTTGTCTTTTCTTCAAGACTAATACCACTATAAGCACTTGCTTGTAGTTCATTAATTGCCCTTCGCATATCACCATTAACCGATACACATAGATTTAGTATATCTTCAAGCATAGCATCGGGATTTATATCTTCCTGCTCACAAATAAATAATAACATTTTATTCATGGTAAGAATATCCAATGGTTCAAACCAATAATTAGCACAACGACTTCTAATAGGATGCTCTATACTGTGAACATCATTACAAGTTATTATGAATCTAACATTAGTTGCTCTTTCCATTGTTCTTTTTAATGCTCTTTGAGAATCTTTAGTCATCCCATCAAACTCATCTAAAAAGCAAATCTTGAAAGGCACATCATCAGTTCCTTTTGTATTAGCAAAATTAGCAATAGTAGTTCTAATAGTATCTAACCTTCTGTCTTGACTCGCATTTATTTCAATAAAGTTAAGGGGCTTACTTTCCCCTAAAATTTCATTGGCCAAACAATGTGCGGCTGTTGTTTTACCATTACCTTGTTGTCCATAAATTAAAACATTAGGCATCTCTTTACGATTTACCCATTGAGTAGCATCTGCTACAAACTTATTCTGTCCTATTACTTCTGCTATTCTTTTTGGTCT